>TARA_R110002072_G_scaffold112331_2_pt1 | contig 50430 bp, 40 predicted proteins | sample TARA_R110002072 | Tara Oceans TARA_R110002072 (sample SAMEA4397118) | marine metagenome | biome: Polar Biome; feature: [SRF] surface water layer (ENVO:00010504); material: water (ENVO:00002006), including particulate matter (ENVO:01000060) such as... | depth 5 m | reverse complement strand
CAAGCTAAAACAGAACAGGTCATTAAAAACAATCCATTATTCGATGAATTGACCCACCTTATGGCACACCAGCCTGAGGACTTTGCTGACTTTCATGAATTAATGAACGCGTCAACACAAGGTATTGCCTACGGCATTGAACTCAAAAGATCGTTTGTCGCCCTGATTAGCAAGGATGGTAGCCGATTCAAAACCTATTACACCGTTGGCTGTTCTGAGTTCGATTCACTTAAAAACTTCGAAAGCAAAATCATCAAAGATACGATTTTCCATAAATTATGTGCGCGCCCTGCAAGCATTTGGGTAAAGTCGACCAGTGAACGAAAAATAAAAGATTTAATACCCATGAATTTTAAAAGTGTCATTGATGTCAATGAGTTCTTATTGATGTCAGTGTTTGTCGGTAAAAAACCCGTCGCGATTTTTTATGCTGACAACATGGATAGTAAAGCCCTTAATGATCGGGACTATTATCAGTTCAAGTTTTTATGCGGTGCCGTGAGTTCTGCACTTCAATATCAAGCTAAGAAAGCCAAAAAGCCTTCGAATACACAGTAAGCAAATACCAGGTTTTATCAATATGCAATAGAGCCCTCTGAATGCTTCTGGTATGATCTTTTCAATTTCATTCCATGAGAGATCAACCATGCCAGAAGCTAATGAGCTGCTACCTTTATTAATTGAACCAGAAAACCTACAGGAAGCGCTGACCAAAGACGATAGCCATTCAATTCTATTAGTCGATTTACGCTCTGAAGAAAGCTTCCTGAAAGGCCACATTCCTGGCGCACAACATGTTCTCCCGAGTGAAACACAAGCAGGCCCTCCCACTCCTGGCTTTTCACCTTCTGATGCTCGACTAACACAGTTAATGCAACGAATAGGCCTGACAGACGGTAGCCATGTTGTGGTTTATGATGATGAAGGGGGGGGGTGGTCGGGTCGTTTTATTTGGCTTTTAGATGAAATTGGACACTATAACTATAGTTATTTAAATGGTGGCATTCTTGCTTGGTGTGCAGCTAACCTGCCTATATCTACTGAACTTACGCCAAGCGTCCCCTCAAATATTACGGTTAAAAATCAAAATAAACATAGTATAAACCTAGCTGAGCTAATGGATTCTATATCGACAAACGCGTTACAAATATGGGATGCACGCTCACCAATGGAATATCGTGGCGAAAAAGTTAATGCCGCAAAAGGCGGACATATTCCTGGTGCGTTGAATTACGAGTGGACAAATGCAATGGACCCTTCGCGCAACCTTAGACTCAAGCCTCTCGAAGATATTCGTCAAGCGCTAAATGATATCGGCATTTCAGTTAACAAAGATACCATTACCCACTGTCAAAGCCATCATCGATCAGGGTTGACCTACTTATTAGGTAAATTACTAAATTTCAAATCAATAAAAGCATATTCTGGCTCTTGGGGCGAATGGGGAAATCACCCTCACACACCAACTGAGTCCACTTAGAGACTGTCTGCTTTTAGAGCACCAGTATCACGAATATACTTTGTATCAATATAATCTTAACTTTTGAGTATAAATAGCAACATGAACCTGAACGACCTTTTTGTCTATAGCCAATACTTGGCACCTCAACATTTAATTTCACGTGGTGCAGGTAAAATTGCAGAATGTGAACATCCAAAATTTAAAAATGCTTTAATTTCATGGTTTATCAAGAAATATGGCGTCAATATGAGCGAGGCAGAAAGGCAGTCTCCAGAAGAATTCAAACATTTTAATGATTTTTTCACTCGTTCACTTAAAGTCGATGTTCGCTCGATTGACACCGACAAACAGTCGATTATTTCTCCAGTAGATGGCGCTATTAGCCAGCTGGGTGGCATAAAGCAAGGCCAGATATTTCAAGCAAAAGGCCAAAGTTTTAGTTTGGTCGAACTATTAGGGGGTGATATAGACCGCGCCCAACCCTTTATGGGAGGGGATTTTGCTACGATTTATCTATCACCTAAAGATTATCACCGTATTCACATGCCGGTGACGGGTACCTTGAAAGAAATGGTTTATATCCCAGGTAAACTCTTTTCGGTCAATCCGGTTACGGCTGAGAATGTGCCGCGTTTATTTGCTCGAAATGAACGTGTTGTGGCCATTTTTGATACCGAGCTAGGCCCCATGGCGATGGTCTTGGTCGGTGCAATGATCGTTGCCAGCATCGAAACCGTCTGGTCTGGTTTAGTAGCACCACTGAGACGTGATGTTAAGAGTTTACGTTATGATACCCATGAACAAATCACCTTAGAAAAAGGTGCCGAGATGGGGCGTTTCAAGTTAGGCTCGACAGTGGTGTTAGCCTTCCCTGAAAATAAAGCTCAGTTTATTGAAAGCCTGCAAGCAGGTTCTGCTGTTCAAATGGGCGAGACTTTCGGAAAAATCCAGCCTTAAACGACGCTATTATGCTCGCGTGATGGGGAAGCTAATCACTTCCTCAATACGTGCGGCCTGAAGTTTGATCATTAATAAACGATCCAGTCCCAAGGCAACACCCGAACATTCTGGCATCCCCTCTTTCAAGGCACTGAGTAAATTTTCATCAACAGGAATCGCTGGCAAACCAAGCCTTATCCTTTGAATATTATCTTCTTCAAAACGACGACGCTGCTCTTGAGCATCGGTTAATTCAAAATAACCATTGGCGATTTCCAAGCCATTTATATACAACTCAAACCGTTCAGCAACACGCTCACCCACATCATCAACTGTCAGCTTTGCCAGAGAAGCGTGTGATGGCGGGTAAGCATATAAAAAAACCGGTTTTAATTGTTCACCATCACACTGTCCTAAATTTGGTTCAACACAGATACTTAAAAGCACATTCAGATAGTCATCACGACTTAACTCTGGCAACGTTTCTGGGGAGGCCGAAAAACCTGCTTTTTGTGATGCCAAGCGAACAAGCTCATCGCTACTTGCTGTAAAAGGATTAATACCTAAATATAATTGGAACGCCTCTCGGTAAGAGATTTTCTCAAATGTCTCGTACGACTGGTTTAACACCAGCGATACAAGCTCTTCCACTTCAGCCATTAAGTGATTCAAACTAAAGTTTAAGCGATACCACTCCAGCATGGTAAATTCTGGATTATGCCTGTTTCCGGTTTCTGCATTTCGAAAGGCTTTACAAATCTGATATATTGAACCTGAGCCGGAAGCTAATAGGCGTTTCATGGGAAATTCAGGAGAGGTCTGCAAATAATAATGCTGCGAATCCAGCCCCGGAGCGACAGTGAGTGCTGAAGAAATACTGTCTAAACAGGGGTCTGTTGCTGTAGACCGGCTCAATAAAGGGGTCTCAACTTCCAAGACATTACGCGCATCAAAAAAAGCCCGGATTGAAGCATACACTTCAGCACGCGCTTTTATAGCGCCAAGACTACAACCGGGTTTCCATCGAGGATTAGGTTCTGGTGCAGATCTTGTCATCTATATAATCAAGACTTTGCCCGACTTACATATTCACCTGAACGCGTATCAACTTTTAATATCTCGCCAATATTGACAAATAATGGCACGTTAACCGTTGCACCTGTTGTAAATGTTGCAGGTTTGGTTCCACCTTGTGCTGTATCGCCTTTCACACCGGGGTCTGTTTCTACGACTTCGAGTTCAACAAAATTAGGTGGCGTAATAGATAAAGGTGCGCCGTTATACAAAGTAACAACATAACTTTCTTGTTCTTTCAGCCACTTGATAGCGTCACCCACTGCTTTTTCATCAGCAGCATATTGTTCGAATGAGCCATCTGTCATCATGAAGTGCCAAAATTCACCATCGGTGTATAGATATTCCATGTCATGATCCATAACATCGGCAGCTTCAAGACTTTCACCCGACTTAAATGTTCTATCCCAGACACGGCCAGTTGCAAGGTTACGCAATCTAACCCGACTAAAGGCTTGGCCTTTACCTGGTTTAACAAGTTCATTTTCTATGACAGCACAAGGGTCACCATCTAACATTACTTTTAAACCTGAACGAAATTCACTGGTAGAATAATTGGCCATATTTCCTCACCTAAGCAGTCTTATTTAACTATATTTTTTAACTATATTTTTAACTATGTTTTTAACTACGATAAATTTCAATAGCATCTTAATTTACTTATAAAATATACCTTGCTACGGGTCGACCTAGATCGATACACTTTTATAGCATGTAATTTACTGACATTTCAAAGGCGCACATGATACAACTATCCACCACTTCTGTCGAAGAATACCCTTCAAGCACTAGCTGGAAAGAACGTTTAAGCCAAAGCAGATTGACTACGCAAGCGTTACTGCACTATTTAGAATTAGCTTCGCACCCATTAGCAAATTCTGAAGCCGAGAAACTATTTGAATTAAGCGTGCCACCGGGTTATTTAAAAAAGATAAAAAAGCAAGACCCTCTGGACCCTCTATTATTACAAATACTTCCTCAAAATCAGGAACTTATAGAGGTGGCCGGCTATACAGACAACCCTCTTGATGAGGCAGACTATAGCCCGGTCAAGGGTTTAATTCATAAATATAAACACCGGGTTTTACTCGTCGCAAGCAGTACTTGCGCTATCAATTGTCGATATTGTTTTCGCCGCGCATTTCCTTACGAAGAGCACCGGCAGTCACGTTCTGACTGGCAAAATGCGCTTGATTATGTTCGAAACAATGACCAAATCGACGAAGTCATATTAAGTGGGGGCGACCCACTAATTCAAACAAATAATGCTTTGTTGTGGCTTCTTGGCGAAATTGATTCAATCCCCCATATAAAGCGAATCCGTATTCATACTCGTATTCTAACATCACTTCCAGAACGGCTAGACGAAACCCTGTTAAATGGCTTGAAGGCACTAAATACCGCTTTAGTCATTGTGACCCATTGCAATCATCCCAATGAGCTAGGCGATGAATTAAAACCCGTTTTTAACCAATTAAGAGCCATCAACATCACCTTATTAAATCAATCAGTATTACTAAAAGACGTTAACGACAACGCCGATACCTTAACGACATTAAGTAAAGATCTTTTTCAACTTGGCATTCTGCCCTACTACCTTTTTTTATTGGACCCGGTATCTGGCGCTGCGCATTTTAATGTGTCGGAACAAAAAGCCAAAACACTATATGCATTGCTGCAATCCAAGCTTCCAGGCTATCTAGTACCAAGGCTGAGTATTGAAATTCCTGGAAACCCCTCCAAAACACTTATTAAGTTATCTAATTAAGGCAGGCTGAAACTTAGAAGCCGTTAACACTTACTTCAGTTATGACATATTTTCACATTTGCACTGTGACTTTTTCGTATTAAATCAAGACAATAATAGAATCCCTGCTATGCTATTTATAAGCGAACTATGGGTATCTTTTTTACAGTTTGCATAGCTCAGTGATTTTAGTTTGTTTACTTGGAATACTCTTCCTGAGCTTGTAAAAAAACACAGTACTCACGTTACCAAAGATGATTAGGATAAAATAATGCTTGGCTCAGAACTTAAATTGGACTTATCCATTCCGGAACAAACACTTATTAGCTTGTCATTTGCTGATCCAACACCCGTAGGATTTAAAGTGTGGGTAGACAATCTTCCGTTAGCGAATGTGGGTGAGATATCTAGGCAGCTCTACCAAGCCATCATCGAGTTAAATAAGTTAGTTATTGCCCCCTTATTGCGTTCTCAATTACTCGAGATCATTCGCCCTCCCATCGAATATGCCTGCAAGGAGTTATCTAAACACTTTCTTAATCAATCTATTGTGCTGCCAGAAAAACAACAAAAAATAGCGAATCTTGCACAAGCTATACAGATTCATTTGGCCACAGGTTATAAAATTGTTTTAATTGAAAGCATACCGAACCTTAACAATGACAAACAACGTAAGAACTTTGTGCAAGCTGCACATCGGTTATTTTCAGTGTATGGCCAAGTCATCCTCAGGTCATGCCAGCTTTACACTGTAACGCCTAAAAATATCTGGTTAGAAATGCATCGCGTTTATGTCTTCGCAGAAGCTTTAGATTTACTGAAATATAAAACAGAAGATAGCCAAAATAAATATCAAGTCGATACCCGTTTAGACCAGCCTTATAAACGCAACTTATTATTAAATAGTGCGCGCCCTAACCAACTAAGACAAAGCGATATTCAAGTTGCTTTTGATGTCTTTGAACTCTGGGCAGACTTCGTTGATATCGCAGTTGATTTAGTCGACTCATCCGTATTCATTGTCAACATGGAGCAAGATAGTACACCTCGCTACAAAAGCTTGATGAGCAATAGTTCACCACACCACTATGGCTTTGATACAAGTAATCTTGTTGAGCGTATACATTTTTATCTAAATCCTCTAGATGAACCTAATAAGGCGTCAAATGAAGCACTCAGTGTGCCTAAAAATGTTAGTGATATTTTACTTAATCATTTGAATCAAGCCCTTGGAGTATTAACCAAACGAAGCTTTAAACGCATTGCCAATGAAGGCGCATTAAACTTATGTGTTGGTCTAAGCGCCACGCATTATTTTTCATCTGGTAAAGTTGCTTTTTATAGTCAAATGCTGCAAAGCAATTCGACAGGCAAGGAAAGCGACAACAATATATTTCTGACCCAGGCCTTACGAAAAGATGCTTGGTCGGATGCCTATGATGCAGGTGGTCGGCAAGCATTAACACCGTCAGACGCTCCTATTTCATTTAACCACTCCGGCTCTGATGATAGCGCTGATGCCTATCCTAATTACGAAGTTCCGCTCATTAACACTAGTCCTGGTGGTTATTGTTTACAGTGGAAAGGTGAGATTCCGAGTAATATCCAAGCGGGTGAAATCCTTTCGATTAGAGAAAACACAAAACAACCATGGCGAATTGCGGTTATTCGCTGGATACGTCATATCAAACAATCAGGCACCCAAATTGGCATTGAATTGTTGGCACCTAATGCAAAACCCTGCGGTGTTCAGTTACTTCACAAAACCGGTGACCCAAGTGAATATTTACGTGGACTACTGCTCCCTGAGATTAGCGCAATAGGACAGGCCGCAACATTAATAACACCGAGACTGCCATTTCAATCCGGCCACAAAGTCTCTATTAAATTTGGTAATACTGAAGGTAAATGCCAGTTAGAAAAACGGATCTCTGCAACAGGCAGTTTTAGTCAATTTGAGTTGTCTGAACATTCCCACTTAAAAGAACAAAATCAAAAGCCAACGCATGATACACGTAGCCATGATAGTGATGATGATTTCGACTCTTTATGGCCTAGTTTATAACTATTAAAAAATATTTCACCATTAAGCTTCTACCCTAAAACCAAATAGACAAGCAAGCGATACTAAATGAGCAAAGTTAACAACACGATTTTTTTACTCATCCTGGATAAATCTGAAAATGATGCCGAGAAGATGATCAGCCTCATTCGCAATGCCGGGATACCTACGCGTGCCAAGAGGATAGAAGACGAAGAGGCATTACTCGCAGCGATTGATAGCCAAGCGTGGGATCTATTTTTAATTCGTGAAAAAGAAGCAGATTTTGATATTCATCAGGCTTTGGTACATATCCAAGAAAAAGACAGAGATATACCTGTGGTAGTGGTGAGTGAAGAATACGACCCAGACATGTCCGTTAAGCATCTCAAAGCAGGCGCAAAAGACTGCGTTCCATTCAAAGAAGAAAAACATCTAATGATGACCATTCGTCGTGAATTAGACAGCTTAATCGACAGGAAAAAATTACACCGTTTAGAAATTCAAATCCGGGACACCGAACACCGCTGTGAGCTTCTTTTAGATAGTTCAAAAGATGCTATCGCCTATATTAGTGAAGGCATGCATATTTATGCCAACAGCTCTTACCTTCAGTTCTTAGGTTACGATGATATTGATGAAATGATCTGCATTCCTGTTCTGGACACAATGGATGAAGCGTCACAAGTTAAATTCAAAGAACTCTCTAAACCGTTTACGAGTGATAGCAACTTTGAAGCCACAGAAGCCACTGGTTGTCGCTCTTTAAGGGAAGACGGTACATACCTTAATGCAACCATGACACTCTCGGCAGCAACCTACGATGGTGAATCCTGCCTGCAAATCATTATTCGCCCTGAGCATGACAACGCCGAATTAGCAGAAAAGCTAAAAGAACTAAGCCATCAAGACCTGTTAACCGGCTTATACAATCGTCAGCATTTTATGGAAGAACTCCATGCCGTCAAAGAAAATGCAATCAATGAACACCAACATTTTGCAATCCTCTACTTATCCATTAACAACTTCCACACTATAAAAAGCGAATTTGGCATTGCTGATGCAGATGTAATCTTAAGAGATATTGCCCATATCATTAGTGAAAATAAACTTGAAGGTCATAGTTTAGCCAGGTTAAGTGATGATGTTTTCGGTATTATTTCACCGACTCAAAATGGTGATAAGGCGCTCGATATCGCAGAGCATTATGCACAAGCAATTGGCGATCACCTGTTTGATGTCGGCGGCCGTACCATTCAAGTCACTCAATCCATCGGCGTGACATTAGTCACTGAAAATGCTCCTTCGATTAATGATATTTTAGGTCGAGCCCAGATAGCAGCCCAAGAAATCTCCAATGATCAGGCCATACAAGAAGGTAAACGAATCAACTTATTTGCGCCGAAGAAAGATAGCCACCTGGATGATCATGATATTGCCATTAGCTTGATCGAAGATGCACTTGAAAATGATAAATTCAAACTGTTGTTCCAGCCCATTATTAGTTTACGCGGCCAAGGTGATGAACATTACGAAGCATTTGTCAGAATGCTCAACGAAGAAGGTGAAGAAATATCCCCTTACGATTTCCTTCCACCTAGCGGCCCTAGCATGATGGCGAGCAAAATTGATAAATGGGTTATTTTGCAAACGATTAAGCAATTAAGTGAACATCGCTCAAAAGGCCATGAAACAAAACTTTTTATCAATTTAACTGCAGAAACGCTTCAAGATAAAACCTTTAGCTCGTGGCTAAATGTAGCACTAAAAGCAGCACGCCTGCCTGGCGATTCATTAATTCTTCAAATCCCTGAAAACAGTGCCATTAGCTATTTAAAACAGGTTAAAGAATTTACAAAAGACATTACCACGCTGCACTGCAAGCTATCGATTAATCAATTTGGACGAGCACTCAACCCCTTCAATTTAATGAAGCATATCGAGCCTGACTACATAAAACTTGAAGGTTCATTTACTAAAGATATGCAAAAAAATGATGAGTCAAAAGAAAGCGCCAAAGAAATGATAGAAACACTGCAATCAATGGGTAAGATCACCATTGTGCCCTTGGTTGAAAGCGCATCAATGCTTTCGGCACTTTGGCAAGCAGGCGTAAACTATATTCAAGGGTACTACCTACAAGCACCATCAAGCGATATGAATTATGATTTTGGCGATGAAGGCTGAAATTTACCAAGGAGCCTTAAATTAAGGGCAGCCATGCAGGCCTTCCCCTACAGTATCATACTGCGTAGTAGCTGGCTTCAACGTACCCGCATACACAATCTTTTAAATAGTTCAAAGCCCTTTTTCTTTGGCCAAATCCCAAGCTTTATCTAACTCTTCCAGTGATAAGTCTTGCATCTTTTTTCCTTTCTGTAAGACGTAAGACTCGATAAAACCAAAACGCCGCTTAAACTTATTGTTCGTACTTTGTAGCGCTTGTGTGGGATCAACCTTCAAAAATCTAGCCAGATTCATACAGCAAAATAAGACATCACCCAATTCATCTTCTATGCTTTTCCGGTTATCCAGAGCATTCTTCCCTGATATATTTGACTGTTCAACTTCATATTTTAGTTCTTGAATTTCTTCATCAAGTTTTGCAAAAACAGGGGCGATGTCAGGCCAATCAAAACCGAAATGCGCAGCAATCGTTTGTAGCGATATTGCCGTTTTCATTAAGTCTTGCTCGTCTGAAGCACCCGTCAAAACAGAAATATGTTCGGTAGTATTTTGCTTAGCCGGGTCGTTTTTTTGATCAGGCATTACGTTTCCGTTTAGCCTCAATGACATTCGGTAACTGCTTCACCTTCGCCAAAACATTCCCTAAAGAATCAAGATTAGTAACTTCCATTGAGACATTTATCATCGCGGTATTTTCTTGGGAATCAGAAAATGAGTTCACACCGATAACATTGGCCTTCTCATTCGCAAGTACAGTCATAATATCACGCAACAGACCTTCTCTATCGTAAGCCTGTACTTCAACATTAACACCATAAGCGGTATCAGATTCATAGCCCCATGACACTTCAATAATGCGGTTAGGCTCCATATCTTCTAATTGAAGAAGGTTCATACAGTCCTGACGATGAATGGAAACACCACGCCCAATCGTTATATAACCGGTAATCGGGTCACCTGGTACTGGCTGACAGCATTGCGCAATACTTGTTAGTAGCCTACCAACACCTTTTATACGAATATCATCTTTACCCGACTCATTTGCCTCACGCGATGTTGGCGCACTCAGACGTAAAGATAACTGTTTCTCTTTAGGCTGAAGTAGTTTTTGGGCTATATGAGCAATATGTGTTGGTTTTACATCACCTGCACCAATGGCAGCAAATAAGTCATCGACAACATCAAACTGAGTTTTCTCAAGCAAGTCTGGATAGTCTATTTCGCCTATCGATAAGCGTTTCATTTCATCTTCGAGTAAAATTCGACCATCAATGATATTCTGTGATCGATCTTGAAGCTTGAACCAATGCACAATTTTTGCGCGTGAACGAGACGTTTTAATGTAACCTAAGCTTGAGTTTAACCAGTCTCGACTTGGTGCTGCTTCTTTAGAGGTTAGAATTTGAATTTGCTCACCGGTTTTTAGCCAATAAGTGAGGGGCACAATACGTCCATTCACTTTTGCACCGCGACAAGCATGGCCCACTTCTGTATGTACTCGGTAGGCAAAATCAACAGGGGTGGCGCCATTAGGTAAATCGACAACATGACCTTCTGGCGTAAACACATATATACGGTCTTCACCGACATCGGAGCTTAACTGTGTTGCAATCTCAGAGGCATTACCAACATCCTCTTGCCATTCAAGTACTTGTCTAAGCCAGTTGATTTTTTCTTCGTAACCCGATGAACGGCTTTTTACATCTGTACCTTTATAACGCCAATGCGCGCATACACCTAACTCTGACTCTTCGTGCATTTCCTTAGTACGAATTTGAACTTCCATCACTTTGCCTTCAGGGCCAATCACAGCAGTATGCAGTGAGCGATAGCCATTTTCTTTAGGGTTGGCGATATAATCATCAAACTCATAGGGAATATGCCGCCATAGAGAATGCACAACACCCAAAACAGCATAACAATCTTGAACATCAGGCACTAATATTCTGAATGCCCGAATATCATAAATCTCTGAAAAATCTAGATTTTTCCGGCGCATTTTTCGCCAAATACTATAAATGTGCTTGCTTCGGCCTTCGACCTCACCCTTGATATGAGCATTCTCAAGCTCTAATTCTAGCTTCTCGGTGACACGCTGAACAAAAGAATCACGATCAATACGTTTTTCATCTATAAGTTTGGCAATTTTTTTGTAGGCGCTATCGTGGAGATACCTGAAAGACAAGTCCTCCAACTCCCATTTAAGATAGCCAATACCTAAACGATGGGCCAACGGGGCATAAATATCGAAGACTTCGCGAGCAACACGTTGGCGTTTTTCTGAGGTGGCATTTTTGACAGCCCGAATAGCACAGGTCCGTTCAGCCAGTTTAATTAAGACGACACGTACATCGTCAATCATGGTGACTAGCATCTTTCGAACATTATCTATTTGGCCTTGAGTCTGCCCCAAAACCGAGCCTTTAAAGGAGCGGTGTGTTGCAGAGATGGCTGCCATCTGGCCAACACCCTCAATTAATTTAGCCGTTTCTTCACCATAATCACGCTTAACATTATCAAGGCTGACTTTGCCTTCTCTAACCGCTCTATAGAGTATGGCTGCAATAATGGCATTTTGATCTAACTCTAATTCGACGAGAATTTGAGCCATTTCGAGACCTATTTTGAAACTATTATGACCTCTCGCCCAAATACGGTCTTCTTGAACAGATTTAGCTTCTATTTGTAAACTATCAATGCAGGCTTGGCGGACTTTAGCTGTATCACCAAAATCTGAAATCTGGCTGACTTTTTCTAACCAATGGTCAATTGCAGCTTCGCCATCTGCATCTTCGATATAGTCTTCCCGAACTTTAACCATCTTTCTTCCTAATTGAATATCGTTATCATTTTTTCTGGCGAACAAATACGGCGATTGACTCGATATGCGCAGTATTAGGAAACATATCAATCACACCAGATGCCTCTAGACGATAACCGTGAGTTGACAGGACACCCGCATCTCTAGCAAGGGTAGCAGGGTTACACGAAATATACACAATGCGCTCAGCATTAAAATGCTGTAAATAATTGGAAACAACTAATGCACCCGCTCTTGGCGGGTCTATCAAAATTTTATCAAATGTCTGCTTCGCCCAGATCGTATCTCGAAAGTCGGCATGTAAATCGGCACTGTAAAATTGTGCATTAGATAGCTGATTTCGTTTTGCATTTTCTGTCGCTCTTGAAACCATTGCTGTAGACCCTTCAATCCCAACAACCTGTTTGCAGTTTAAAGCGATCGGTAAGGTGAAATTTCCCAGACCACAAAATAAATCCAATACTTTATCGCTTTGCTTTAATTTTAATTGTTCTAAAGCCCGGTTTATAAGCATTTGATTCACTGAGTCATTTACCTGAGTAAAGTCTTGCGGGTGAAAAGCCAAGGTTAAGGTTTTAAGCTTATTTCCCTGAGCATCCAGAGCGCTAATCGAATAGCCAAGTTCCGATGCATTGTTATCTAGCGGCTCAGCTTGCTGACCCGCTTCAGCTTGTAAATATATTCTTACAGAATATTTTTCAGCAAAAGCTTGCAAACGTTGAATACCTGGTTTTGATATTGCTTTTATATGCCTTATCACAACAGCCTGCTGGTCATCTGAATTGGCGAGTTCAATATGGGTAATCGCTTTACTTTCAGCCAACGTATCAACAAGTTCATGCAAGTGGGGCACTAAGCGTGCGATAGATTCATCCAGAATGGGGCAAGCCTGAATGTCAACCAGCCTCTTTGTTTGTTTTTCACGAAAACCAATGACTGTTTTATTCACACTGGAATCAAAATAAACACCCAAACGTGCTTTGCTTCGGTAGGCTTTACTTGCAGATTTGATGGGTTCTAGCCAATGCTGTACCTCAACTTGGCCAAAGTGTGCATACTGTTCTTTCAGTACGGTTTCTTTGTGCAGCAACTGAGCGTCTGGCAACATATTCTGTAAGCTGCATCCGCCACAGACCTCAAAATATTCACAGAACGGTGCAATACGATCAACGGAAGGGCTTAATATTTCCACTACCTGCAATTCATCATAGGTATTATGAGAATTAAGCAAGCTAGCAGTAACGGTTTCTGTGATTAAAGCACCTTCAATAAATTGTGTTTTCCCTTTATGTTTGGCTATACCACGACCTTCATGACTGAGTTTTTCAACTTCCAACGTTCGCAAGGCCGAAGGATTAGCCTGGTCATCAAAAAATTCATTATTGTGACGCTTTCCTTTCTGTTTACGCTTTGTTTGTCTTCTTCGAGAAAATAAATTCTGAGCCATACGTATTAAGCCTTTTGCCAAAAAGTGCTATTTAGAAACTTTAAATAGCATTGCAGACGACACTGCCTTATTTTAAGAAAATACGCCTGTCGACAAATAACGATCCCCTCGGTCGCATATAATGGCGACAATCACTGCATTTTCAAGCTCTTTAGATAATCTCAATGCCGCTGCAACACTTCCGCCCGACGACACACCACAAAAGATACCCTCTTTAGAAGCTAAGTCTTTCATCGTTTGCTCTGCTTCTGCTTGCCCCATATCGATCACTTGGTCAACGCTAGAGCGATTAAAAATGCTAGGAAGGTAGGCTTCAGACCAACGTCGAATTCCAGGAATTGAAGCGCCTTCTTTAGGCTGAAGACCGATTATTTGTATTGCGGGGTTCTTTTCTTTTAGATAGCGGGAATTACCCATAATGGTGCCCGTAGTACCCATCGAACTCACAAAATGGGTCACCGTGCCTTGAGTTTGCTGCCAAATTTCTGGCCCCGTACCATGATAGTGAGCCAAGGGGTTGGCTTCATTTGAAAATTGATCGAGCACTATACCTTTGCCTTCAGATTGCATCTTTTGCGCAAGATCTCTAGCGCCCTCCATACTTTGCTCTTTACTTACAAAAATCATTTCAGCGCCATAAGCAGACATCGAGGCCTTTCGTTCCATGCTCATGTTATCTGGCATTATCAGTATCATTTTATAACCCTTTATCGCCGCTGCCATGGCTAAGGCTATCCCTGTATTACCGCTTGTTGCTTCTATCAAGGTATCGCCGGGCTTAATAGTCCCTTTCATTTCAGCTTGCTGGATCATACTTAATGCGGGGCGATCTTTAACAGAACCGGCTGGGTTATTTCCTTCTAATTTAACCAAAATAGTATTACTTGTATTTCCAGGTAAACGCTGAAGCCTTACTAAAGGTGTATTTCCGATGTAATCTTCAATAGTGGGGAATGAGCGCATTAAACAACATCCTATAGTTATACATTTAGATAGAGTCGATATTTCAAAATCAAAATAGAGGCCACCATTTTGTCTCAATAGCGCTCTCTAAAATAGCCTTATTTAGAATACGCTCTATGGTAGTTTTGATCATATTTAACCATAATATCGATTTAGGTGTATCCTTCTAAATCTTCGAAGAACCGTGTAATTTCAATATTCATGACAAAACAAACTATGAACTCACCCAGCCTACAAAAAACACTGCTTAAAAAATCAGCTATTCCTTTTGTTTTGATATGGGCTTTATGCATAATTTTTTATGGCTATGCCAGCATAAAAAATCATAAGACATCTGAGTTCGAAACACTGAAAGACTTAAGCTTTTCTAGCCGTCATATTATTCAGAGCCATCTTAGCGACTACAAGAAGAAAAACAATTACACAAACACGGATAATTTAGCCCACAAGCCCAGACAAAATATCAGGCACTACTTTGAATCCCTAACCAAGTCCCCGCACATTACGGCTATTACCTTGTTAGACAATCAACTTAATGTTGTTGAACACGTAGGCAGCTCTCTTATTGCAAGGCTAAACCCAAATCAATTTAACACACAAGAACCCGTCATCATCACCACAAAACATGAGCGTATTTTTGTTTTAGCACTGACAAATGATCCACTCAAACAAGATATCAAGCCCTACTGGCTTCTCATTTCTCTGAGTGAGAAACAGTTTGACTGGGTGATGCTAGAAACTATATTTTCCAGCCTTATTTTTTCTTTATTATTAATATGTCTATACATTTTATTTATTAAAATAAGCTCTAAAAGTTTAACGAGTGCATTAAATCAAGTCAGTGATCAATTAATTGCCATATCGAAAGATCAAAAAACCACTCTGGAACATGTCAATCATTCTCAAGAAGTAGATCGTTTAATCAACTCGACTAAACTCTTGGCCAAGAGGCTCAGTAAAACCAAAGAAGAAATGGCGCAAGAAATTGAGCAGACAACCGAAGACCTTCGTGAAACACTCGAAACCATAGAAGTCCAGAATGTAGAACTGGATATTGCCAGAAAACAGGCTGTCTTAGCGAATAGAACCAAATCTGAATTTTTGGCAAATATGAGTCATGAAATCAGAACCCCTTTGAATGGCATTATCGGTTTCACAAACCTACTGTTAAAAACAAATCTGGAAAAAAGACAACTTGATCATCTTTCGACAATCAAAAAATCATCCGAGCTTTTGTTATTAATCATTAATGACATTTTGGATTTTTCTAAAATAGAGGCCGGTAAACTGGTTTTGGAAGAGAACAAGTTAGAATTCCGTGAGCTAATTGATGACGTGGTCATGATGCTTGCACCTACCGCCCATACAAAAAATCTCGAATTAATTCATCTGCATTATCAAGATGTCCCCAGACAAATCATCGGGGACTCACTCCGAATCAAACAAGTCATTACCAACCTGGTGAACAATGCAATCAAGTTCACGAATGAGGGGGAAGTATTGGTGCGAGTCATGCTTGCCGACGATGATGAGGTTAAGGCTCAGGATTATATCAAGGTGTCGGTATCAGACACGGGTGTAGGCTTATCACGCGCCAAACAACACTCCATATTTAATGCCTTTTCTCAAGGCGATGCGACCACCGCTAGAAATTTTGGCGGTACAGGCTTAGGCCTGGCAATATCTAAAAACCTGATTGAGCAAATGGGCGGAGAAATAGGCTTTGAAAGCGAATTAGGCAAAGGCTCAACTTTTTGGTTTACCATACCTATTACCGGTGATCGTGAAGAATATGGCAACGTTCTACCCGAACCTGTAGACAATGTGATTCAGCAAGATCTTCTTCAGAATAGACATATACTTTGTTTTGAACCAAGACTAGCGTCACGGCTTGCCATTGAGCACCTTTTTAATTCTTGGGGCATCGATTTTCAATTCGTCGACAGCACCCAACAACTGTTAACCTTGGCACGCGTTGCACACACCAACATGACAAAAAATAAGTCTGCCTCTTCAGAAGCAGAACAAAATAATCTCGTTAGCCTTATATGCCTTGATAAGCACCAACTACATGCCACACAGCATATCCAAACAATTATCAATCTAAGAAAACTTGGTCAACAAGTACTTTTAGTGACACCCACACTAGACAGCTATGAAACTGAAATTATTCAACAAGCAAGTGCTCACTTAGTAAAACCTATTACCCGTGAGCGCTTCTATACCGCTTTATGTACATTGATGCTAGAAAAATACCAAAAACAAACCATCTTGAAAAAACTCACTTCATCTAAAAAAGCAGCCATGTCACGATCTAAAGAACCAGTGTTAGTGGTTGACGATAATGACATAAACCTTATGTTAATAGAGTCTATTCTAGGTAGTTTAGGGATTAATGCTGATACCGCTAATGATGGCTTTGAGGCCATTGAGTGTTGTGAAAAAAACAACTACTCGCTTATTTTTATGGATATTCAAATGCCAGGAATGGATGGTACGAGCTGTATGAAAAAAATAAGGCAGATTTCATCCAGCTATAAACAGACAGCGATTGTTGCACTCACAGCTTATGCTCTTCCTGAAGAAAAGCAAAACTTTCTGAAACACGGTTTTCAAAGCCTGATTACCAAGCCTGTTGATGAAACAAAATTGATCCAGGCACTGAGCATGTTTTTACCGGACTACAGCTATACTGAACCTGAAATACAGCCAAATATACATTCAAATAATGATGCACCAGAACGCCCCGCTGCCATCACTTTAACGTCAGAATCTCAAAACCATGCTGATGTAGAAACCCACAATCACCTTATTGATTTTGAAGATGGCGTATACCGCTGCAATGGCAACGAAGAACTTGCCTGCAGTTTTCTAAACAAATTCCTAGATGCATTACCAGAAGAGAAACGTCAAATTACACATTTACTTGATAAGCAAGACTATGCAAAATTAGAAGCTGCTATTCATAAATTACACGGAGCATGCCATTACTGTGGTGTACCAGCGCTTCGGGCAGCAACACAACAAGCAGAACATCACTTAAAAACCCGACAGCCATACCCTGAAAATGCGGTGATGGTACTCATCACAGAAATTAACAAAATACTCGATTGGCATGTTTCACACCCTGACACATAAATGCTGTTTTATCTGTTTGGTTTTCGCTATATTAAATAGATATTTGAAGCTTATTCATCCTCTATTTTATCTGAGGCTCCACTCCTTAATAAAATCAGAAAAACATAAAATATATTTTTGGGATTAATTCCTTATGTCGTTGAGCAATGTTTGCAAACGTAATACTACCTTAAGCTATTTAATTATTTGTCTATTTTCTGTGGCATTTCTATCTGCTTGCGGGTTATCGGGCGATAGAAATGGTACCGGTGGCCAAGCATCTACTATTGGTAGTGGTGGTAGTGGTGGCGGAGACGACAACGACCCCTTTTCGATAAAAGAAAAAATAGGAGTACGTGTTGAGCGGATTAATGGTGAAATAAACGACGTCAGCACAACACAAATATCAATCGTGACCTTGAATCAGGATTTTAAAGAAATAGGCAGCAATAGCACACCTGCTTATCAGGTAGAGCCACGTTTATCCGGTGGCTTTGAGCTACAATTTTCATCCAGCTATATTGAACGCCTGAATCAGGTTATCAAAGTCACATTTGACAATACTACTACCCCCCCTGAATTCCTTTATGCGCCTCTGTACAAAGTAGCAAGCGAAACAGAGTCTATTACCGTCAACAGCAAATCTCATTATGTCGTAAAAAAGATGTTTGATGCTATTTCTGACAGCATTGAACTCGCCCAACTCTTACCCTGTACCAGCTCATCTACTGTCTGCCCAAATCAATCAATGGCAAAGGCGAATATGCTCGAACAGATTAATATTGCAACAAATGACTATAACATTGACATAAATGAAAGTTTTACCGTAGCGCAAGCAATGAATTTACTCGATGCGCAACTTGATTTGCGCCAGCAAGTTGAAACCGCCGTCAATGAAATTAGCAGAATAGTATCGCCTTTCTCAAAAGCGACTCGTCGTAGCTTTACCTTTGGTACCGATGGCGATGTAATAACTAACCTAACCATACCGCTGTCTTATCATTCGGTTCTATTTGGCTTATCGTTTAGTGATATAAGGCCCAACGATAACGTAAACTCTGTAAAAATTAGCAGCCTCAGTTCAACCATTGTTGAACCTGCTGATACCGAGAGTAACCCTGTTTACCCGGGTTTTAACCAAACCATCTCCTTACTCGATATGAGACGGGATGTTTTAAGTTCGGATATCCCTTTTGAGCGAACTAATTTAGATATTGCTCAAAACAACTCATTTAACCTTAATGACACTGAAGCCTTAAATAGTTTTACATCAGAATTATCTGATTCCTTTTTATCAACTCAAGGTTTTTTATTAAATGAGCGAATCATACAGCAAACCATTCCAAACAATATTGGCTGGGAATTCTCCCCTTTATTCACCAGAAGCTACCAAACAAATGAATATGATTACCCCTCTAGAACAGTAGCGCTAAAACCGGCCAAACCTGATTATGGTAGCGCTCCAACCTGGCTAGTGTCTTCAAACTACAGCCAAGCCGCCAGCTTTGAGCTTTCTGGCTCAGATGAAGCTCTTACGCGTGGCGAACAGCTTGAGGACTCACATATATTTTCATGGGAAGTTCACGGGCTTGAAACAAATAAAGACGAAAATTTTAGCATCAGCAGCATGAATGATAAGCGCTATGGAGCGATTAGTTATTCCCTAAAACTCGATGACCAGGATAACACAAACATTATTCAAGTGATTGCTGAAACAGCTGAATGGAATATTAACTCGGGGACTAGCTCGGGGACTATTTTACTCTCTCAACCTTCAAGCCATTACCAGACACTGTCTCTATCTCGTAATGATGATAACCTTGCTACTGGTAAAACCGTTGTGAACAATTTACTGAGTAACGAACTTTCTATCGCCCGAGTCGAAACCGAAGGTAATGGAGGCGGCCAACAAGGCTTAATAACAATTGAAGGCCCAAGCTCTGGCCACTCTACTTCGAATGGCAACTACATGGCTTTAGTATTTAATACTAAAGAGAAGGACGACCCTTTAGATAGAGGCCAAGGCATTATTCTTGCCTCTGAGTTAGTCAATTTTAACTATTTATTTTCTGGCGAAAGCTATCAACTGCAAGGTAATAATTTTGAAATAAATCAACAGGCAAACATTCTGCATAATCTAAATGGTTCATCAATCATCATTGCTGATCGAGTATCTGGAGATTTTTCTAATGATTGCATAGCAAGCTTATCTGTTAAACGAACCTCCGTAACACACATAATCGGCTCTCAGGCTAATACCTTATCAGCCCCCATAGAGAGCACACTATCTGATGTATCCAGCCAATCATGTACAGTCAACGGCAGTGAGATTCAATTAGACTTTGGCCTTGTCTTTGGCGAGCCACTGACACTTAGAGGCTTTATTACCCAAAAAAATGATAATTCTACCAGTGAGCCGGGCAACCTGATTAACTTTGTTTGGGAACAAGATACTCAGTTAGGCCTTGTTTTTGCCAATAAAGAGCAAGACTTAAGCCCAACGTTTAGTGACTAAAAAAATTAAATGAATAACAAGATGCCTAAAAAAAAATATTCACCATTAAAACCTGCACCATTAAAATCTGCACAAGCAAAAGTGTCTGAGCGACGTCTTATCAAAAAGATACGCTCAGCGTTTCATAACATTGGCAGTGATGTGGTTACGCAAGCTCTAACACTTTACTACACCTTAATAGCAGCTGAGACGCCTATTTGGTGCCGCACCGTCATACTAGGCAGCTTAGCGTATTTCATCAGCATGATTGACGGCATACCGGATCTAACACCTTTCTTGGGGTACACCGATGACATTTCTGTCATGACCGCGGCTATTGCAACGGTTGCACACTATATTACCCCTGAAATAAAACACAAAGCAGAACAAAAAACGGTGTCTCTATTAGGTGAGAAGTCGGATATAGATGAGTAAATTCCAGCCAAATAACCAAGAATATGCTGCAAATAAAATAGTTTAAACCCAGTAGCATTTGAACTGTCATACTTAGATCGCTAAAATTTTACAAAAAAATCATTTAAGGATTAAACCATGCTGAGCTTTTTACCAGGCCCGCTTAAAGGCAGCTTGATTGTCATTCTCATTCTAGTGAATACATTAATCTGGATGCCAATTTTAGTCACTGGTGCACTATTAAAAATCATTTTCCCTTTACCCATTATCAAAAAAGCTCTCACAGTATTACTCATCGCCTGTGCAAATAACTGGACGTCTTTAAATAATTTTTTCTTTTTATTATTTCTAAAAATTGACTGGCAAGTGTCTGGTTTGGAAGGCCTGAGTAGAGACCAATGGTACCTTGTAAATTGTAACCATCAGTCTTGGTCAGACATTCCCATTGTGCAAAAAATTCTCAACCGAAAAGTACCCATGCCAAAGTTTTTTTTGAAAAAAGAGCTTATCTGGGTTCCTGTTATTGGTGTTTGTTGGTGGGCACTAGACTTTCCATTCATGAAACGATCAAGTCCTGAGCAGATCCGTAAAAATCCGGTATTGGCAGGCAAAGACCTGGAAGCAACCCGCATTGCTTGCGAAAAATTTAAAACTACGCCGGTATCTGTTTTCAACTTCATGGAAGGAACGCGCTTTTCTAAGGCAAAACATGCAAAGCAAGGCTCATCATTTAAAAACCTGCTAAAACCCAAAGCAGGTGGAGCGGCATTTGTGTTAGGCAGCATGGGCCAACAAATGCATACCATGCTTGATATAACGATTGTTTATACTGATCGTCAGCACGAGATCTGGGATCTAGTCTGCGGAAGAGTAAATACCGTTATCGTGAATATTAGAAAAGTAGAGATACCTAAAGAGTTTATTGGAAAAGATTATGGCAATGACCCTGTATTTAAAGCAAATTTTCAAGAGTGGGTAAATACGCTTTGGTGTAAAAAGGATGCCTTAATTGATAAAATCAGAGCCGAAAACAATATCAGCTATTGATACTGCCACCCAAACAGGTGATGAGAGCTGGACGACAATTTTAGGGATATATCCATCTACTTACCTTCTATTAAGTCTTTAAGATCATTATCCATTGAAGAGTAACCTTGAAATAAAGCAATTACATTATCTCTGCCCTGCTTTATTCTGCCTAATAATACCGACTCTTGCTCTTCCGTAAGCAGCAGTGTTTGCATGGATGTTTCAATAGAGTCAACAATAGCATCAACTTGTGAGGCAACTTCATTCGTTAAATCAATATATTTAGATTCAAGCTTTTCGATGCCATTTTCTAAGCCTTTTATTAGACTCTTTTGTTTCTCTTGATCTTCTAAAACAGTTAATTGCAGGTCAAGCGACTTTATTTTTGCATCGGCTCCTTGAAGTAAACCAAAAATATTATCTTTTATCATTCCATATTTGTCAGTTTGGCCTATAGGCATATTTTTGACCAAAAGCGATACAGACCCATAATTTATAACAGTTCTAGATCCAAAGTCATAAAACCTACCGGCATCTTTCATTTCTGTTAATAATTTTGACTCCATTGTGCGCTCCATACCATTCGCTTCCATATTCTTGATTTGGTATTTACTACGCATTTGTAAGCTGCAGTTAAGCCCGAAATAATTCAAACCCCTAAAGAGTAATTGGCCTAGCTGATCTAAATTCTCACAGTGGTAACTATCCAATAGAAACTGAATATTTTCCCCCATATCACTAGTATTCGTCATCGCAGTCATAGCAACATCCGAGGCTGCCCTTAACTGCTCTTTCAGTTGTTTATTGGCAATCGCATAAAAAATGGTGCTTTGAAGACGAGTAACTAAATCATCATGTTCAATATGGCTAGAAATACAATCATCAGCACCTAATTCACATGCTTTTAAACGATCATCTAAGCTGAGATTATCAATAAGCATAGCGATTGAAAGATCGTTACATGCCACTTCTGATTTAATTTTATTTAACAGGTCGAACTGCTGGCCAGCATCGGAAATAACATCAATTAAAATTAAATGATCTTCTTTGAAAGAAGCATGAGTCACTAAACTTTTGAAGCTTTGACAGTGAGTTAGCTTAAAATCAAGCTTAAGAGAGTGAATTGAACTGCTAATATTTGTTGGGTTAAATACAATAAGCCCATATTCTTTCATATTATACCTCTTGGCTATAAAGCAAAAAACCGATCTCTTTTAGATCGGTTTTTTAATTTCAAATAACTTAGGCCTTATCGTTTCCCCGAACGCCTTAATGCGGCTGGAGTAAATACCTTACTCGTAAAGCTCTTAGTAAAATCATATCGATAAGGAAGTTCGTTAGCTAATCCAAGTGCTATATAACGACTTGATAGTAAGTCATAAGTAGATTCAACCGTTGTAAAAGGTGAATATACATCATAGAAAAATTTATTATGCGCCTCGTAGTATCTCCATAATTCACCACGACCATCATAATGATCAGCTGCAAGAATTGCCCATGAATCCTCATCAATATAGAGCGTACGTTTAGAGTAAATATGACGCTGCCCCTCTTTCAAGGTGCCTGTCACCTTCAAAACTCGATGCAGCTCATAGCGCATATAGTCTTGATTCATATGCCCCGGCTTAACGATATCATCATATGTTAATGATCTATCATCCAATGCATAAGAGTTGTATGGTACATAAAGCTCCTGCTTACCCTCGAACTCCCAGTTATATCGATCTGTTGCGCCGTTAAATCCATCGAACTGGTCGGTCGTTCTCAAACCATCTGAAGCAGTACCTGGACCATCATAACCAATCTGAGGTGCACGCCGAACACGACGCTGACCAGCATTGTAGATCCAGGCTCTTCTAGGCTCACGAACCTGATCGATCGTTTCATGAACCAATAACACATTACCCGCCAAACGTGCAGGCGCTGTTACCATCTGCTTAAAGTAGAAGTAAACGTTTTCATCGCTATTTGACTCAAAATCTTCCAATTCAAAACGAGTCGAAAATTCCTCATAAAATTGAACCGGAGAGAAATCACCACTTTCAGTCGGTGTCACCTGAACACTATTACGCTGAAAGCTACCACCACGGTTACGCATAATATGATTCCAGATCATCTCGATCGGGTGCTCAGTAATAGGAAAAGGCGTAACCCCCTCAATCCCTTTAATACCATTGCCCCCATCAATCATCTCTGATGTCACTGCATTCTTTTTAACAAAATCAATAATTTCTTGAGAATAAGATATTGATCGCCTGGTAGGATAAACCGGAATAAAAAAGCTGTCATATTTGATCAGCATACGCATCTGACCTTCAGACAACTTATCTTTATACTGATCCATATTGGCTTTAGTGATAGTAAACAAAGCCTTATCATCAGAGAATGGGTCAATGTAATACTGACCCTGACTATAACCAGCTGGAGGCGTTGTTATGCCACCCGTCCATTCAGGTATTGTACCTTCTGCATTCCCTGCTTTCTCTGCACCAATAGGCGTTAGATCTGCACCTAGTCGTGCTGCTTCCTCTGCTGAAACTTTTGCCATGACATTGCCAGCATTCAAACTCGCTGCAACAACACCTATGGCACATAATGTTTTAATCATTTTCATTTAGACTACCTCGTAAAAGCGTGCCAATGGGTTCTTAGAATGAGTACGAAACGCTAAGCGCAACATTGTCTCGATCAGAAAGAGCATTATACTTTCCGCCTCCGAAATAGTTGGTATAAGCAATCGTTGCTTGATATTCATTTAAATAATCAGCGGTTACGGAAAGCCCAATCGATTTATTACCTTCAGTGAAATTCGCACCCGGTCCTGGCGCATAGCCTTTCACATCATGAGTCCAAGCCACTTGTGGTATAAGGTTGACGCCTGCAAACACATCGTCATACTGAAACGATGTACGCATGCGGTACCCCCAAGAGAAGTCAGTTGTATAACCTTTTGTATTACAGCCACCCACAGAGTTCAGTGCCAAACAATCTTGTAAAGCTGTAACTCCGTCATTTGGATTCCAATCTTCAGTTAAACCAAAACCAGCCTGATCAAATCGACCATAGCGAATCTCACTTACATCAGGAAGGTTATGCACATAAGTCGCACCGACCTCACCAACAAAAATCACACGGCTTGCCCCCATAGCCTGTTCCCAGAATTTAATCGCTGTCATCTGAATCTGGGAAACATCGTATAAGTCATAGCCCTTTTGATTTGAACCAGTAAATCCACTTGCTATTGCATCACTTACATCAATGACGCCATCCCCATTATCGTCAGGAACACGGTTTTGAAAAATAGGTGACACGGCTCGGCCAGCAGCGCCAGCAACCAAGTCAGGAGAGTTAAGCTGGAGAGGCATATCATGCTTGAAGCTATATTCACCCCCCAAAGAAAAGCCCAGTGGCCCTGTGGTGTTAAAACTCAGGCCGAAAAGCTGAATCTGCTCAGCATACTGAACCTGATATTTTGCACCGGTAATCGGATCAAATGCTTCGGGGGTAGAAATTGCACCATCATTATTTGTATCTTGCGCCACCACACCGCCTACATTGGGTAAACGGCTGTGATATTGAATAAAGAATGCAGCAAATTCAGTTTCATTTAACTCTTGAGCATACCAACGTACCGCTAAACCAAATTGGTCTGTATCATCCGGTTCATCGTCACCCACTCGCGAAAGTTGCGTTGGCAACGAACCATTACCCGTTAAACCCTGTTGGTTTGATAATTCACTCTGGTTATTGACACCATAAACAGGGCCACAACCATCAGCGACATAATCAACAGTTGAGAAGAATGTACCACAGTCATCAATTCTTGACTCTTCATACTCAAACTGAACAAACCCTTCCAAGGTAACGTTATCGGTTAAACCCAACGAGCCGTAAAGCATATTGACAGGGATCAAGGCCTCTTTAACTTCCGCGCCAGGTGCTCTGATTACACCAATATCGACAGGGTTAATCACGTTGATACCATTAAAGATAAAAGTACTTTCACCCCAACTGACAACCTGTTTACCTAAACGCATATTCAAAGGCATCTCACCAAAGTAGAAATCCTTATAAATATACGCATCGAGAATTTCAGCACCCGACGCATTATCTTTACCATTTCTACTTAAATTACGCTGAAAACCAAGCGCATTTTCCTGACGACTTTCATCTTTTAATTCAAAGTCATACCAGTATCTGGCACGCGCAAACAAACCCCATTCATCTCCACGAACAAAAAAGTCACTATTTCCTTTGACAATTTTTGAATAGGTATCATTTTTGTCAAAGTTCAGGTTGCCATCATCACTATTGATAGAACCGCCATTGCCGCCATTACCCTGACCAACAAGGTCATTACTACGCTTTGATACTCTCCAACTAGCACCCATACTGATTGTGGTATCAAGACTAGTTTCAAGATCGCCCATATAAAATTGGAAAGCACTAGCAGGTGTTGACATAGTGGCAGCAACTGCGACTGCTAGAGGCAGTTTTGCAAATTGATGCAACCGCTGTGTTTTTTTCGTCATCGAACGCTACTCCGTTACATTGAGATTTTTTTGCTTATAGATTCATCAATCAAGGGCACACCTTGTTTCTTAAATAGTGTGCATGATAAAAAGCGAATCTTATTTAAATCATTTTTAAATATTGAGTTACTGTAAAATTAGTGACTACTCTTAGCTAAATTTATAAGTAATGACGCTACTATCATTGCGTCAAAACATGACTTATAAATATACTTAAACCAAAGCATAGACCCTAATTTCACAATCAACCAATTTAAAGCCGATTTTTTTTAGAGATTTCTGGAGCCGTTTTTTATTGTTATTTCAGGCATGGATAACGCCAGAACTAAGATCTGTGATGACGCAATTGATGTTTCATGACAAGAACGAAAACAATAGCCATTAAGCTGATGGCCGAGCTCGCCATAAACGCTGCTGAATAACCTGCACCTTCGACAATATAAGCAGAAAGGTAAGCACCCACAGCACCTCCAGCACCAAACCCCATACTACTATAGAGAGCTTGTGCCCTTCCTTGATTATGCTGATCAAAATTACTGTGGACAAACTGAATAGATACCACATGCATGGCACCAAAAGAGAAAGCATGCAAACACTGCATGATCGTAATTAGTAATAATGAGTCTGCATAATATGCTGTAATGGCCCATCGAATCAGCGTCAGAGCCAAAGACAGCAACATAATATTTTCTATGGCACTTCGTTTTAACCAACGGTGCATCACCACAAACACGATGACTTCCGCAATCACTCCAAGCGCCCAAAGCCAACCAATTTGAGTTTTTGAATAGTCTAATGACGAAAGATAAATACTAAAATAAGTATAATAAGCACCATGAGAGACTTGGAGTAGAAAGCTAACGACAAAAAATAGCAGCACCCAAGAACGGCAAAGCTGATCTTTAAAAAGCGACCCTTCAACCAACTTACACCTGGTGACTTTCACTTCATTAAAGCGAAATAAACTAACAACAAAAATAGAAATAATTAAGGCCAATAATACATAAGGAAATATTGAAATAGTCAGTACTTCAAATAACCACCCACAAAAAGCCACACTAAAAATAAAACCTATAGACCCCCAAAGTCTAATCCTGCTATACCTGTTTTTATTCTCTGCTAAGTTATAGAGCGTGATTACTTCAATCTGCGGAAGAATGGCATTCCAGAAGAAGCTATACAAAATAATTACGATCGCCATGGTCCAAAAAGCATCCGCCCAAAAAAAGCCGATATAACATAACAAAGTCATTAGGGAGCCAATACGCACTAACAGCATATTTTTGTTATATTTGTCTGCTAAACCACCCCAGATCATCGGTGCGATCATTTTGGTTAACATCAAAATCGATAGCAGTTGCCCAATCTCGAGTAAGCTATAACCTTCATCTTCTAAATAGAGGCTTAAATAGGGTGCCATCACGCCTAATAATGAAAAATAAACGAAATAGAGTGTCGATAACTTTATAAATAAGAGCGAAGACATGAAGCCCCAAATAAGTGCGTAAGCCCAAAAAAAGCGCCATTTAAGTGCATAGATAGCCCCTTTTTTCCATTTCAAACAGTATTTCAAGATTGGCTATTGAAATATAAAAAGTGATTGATTAATTTTGTGGCGTTTTAAAATAGTGCATAAATTATACACCGTAAAAAATAGCGCTATCATAGTGCATCCATTACATTTGCACCGTCCCCATATTGAGATAGGAATGTTTAACATGATCAAGCTCATCTTGCTAGCAACGAGTTGTTTAGCGCCCACCTTGAGTTACGCTGACAGTAGCATTAATGCCGCTGATACAGCATGGATTTTAACTGCCACAGCCTTAGTGCTATTTATGACAATTCCAGGCTTATCGCTTTTTTATGCCGGCTTGGCGCGCAGTAAAAACGTACTCTCTATTCTTATGCAATGTTTCTCGCTAACGTGCCTGATGTCAATACTATGGTTTGTAGCGGGTTATAGCTTAGCCTTCGGCGAAGGAAATGGCTTTATTGGCAATTTTGATAACCTGTTTATGGCAAATGTGTCGATTAATTCAATCTCTGGCACTATTCCTGAAGCCTTGTTTGCTGCGTTTCAAATGACCTTCGCGATCATCACACCGGCTTTAATCGTCGGTGCCTTCGCAGAGCGCATGAAGTTTTCATCAATGCTTTTATTCAGCAGCATTTGGTTATTTGCCGTGTACATCCCGGTTTGCCATTGGGTATGGGGCGGCGGCTGGTTAAGTGAGCTTGGCGCACTCGATTTTGCAGGCGGTATCGTTGTGCATATTACCGCAGGCGTTGCAGCATTGGTGTCGGCTCTTGTATTAGGTAGACGTAAAGGGTGGCCTCAGACGGCTATGCCTCCACACAATATGACAATGACCATCACTGGTGCGGGTATGTTATGGGTAGGCTGGTTTGGTTTTAATGCAGGTAGCGCACTTGGCGCCAATGAAAGTGCTGCCATGGCGCTCATCGTGACCCATTTAGCCGCGGCAACAGGAGCCCTGACATGGATGGCACTTGAATGGAAAAAGTTTGGTAAACCCTCTGCGTTAGGTATCGTAACCGGCATGGTTGCAGGTTTAGGTACTATTACCCCTGCATCAGGTTTTGTTAGCCCAGCAGCGGCCATTATCATTGGTTTTTCTGCCGGTATCGTTTGTTTTTATGCCACAATTTATATGAAACAAAAACTTAAAATTGATGATTCCTTAGATGTATTCCCTGTTCACGGTGTTGGCGGCATACTTGGTTCATTATTAGTCGGCCTATTCTGTGCATCCGGCTTAGGTGTATTTAGTGGTTATGGCTTTGGTGGCGACAATACCACTATTCCAGAACAGTTGACGACACAGCTCATTGCAATTGGAAGTGTTTTTGCTTATACCGCTATTATTTCTTGGATTATCCTTAAATTAGTCGACAAAATCACGGGCTTACGTGTTGATGAAGAGGATGAAAGCATGGGACTGGATATTTCTCTTCATGAAGAGAAAGGCTATGACCTCTAAATTTTAAAAGACCCAATAAGTAGATATTTCGGTATCTTCACTTCAACTTTGCTTTAGTTCACGAGCATGAATATTATTCGTGAACTAAAGCCAAATCTTAACTATGTTCACTTAACCATGCACTTAGCTCATTGCAGGTAAGCGGAAAAACCTGCATAAGTTTTGCATGGAAAGTGAGTATTTCATCGATGGACGATTCATCAAGACAAGCTCGTTCAATATCTTTGGCTAGACCAGCAAGCGCTAAGGCACTCATATTTCCTGCTGCGCCTTTTATTGCATGCGCAGTTTTCGCTGCGGCTGAAACATCCTTATTATTTAGTTCACCTTCTAATATTTGAACATAGTTCGGCATATCAACTAAAAATGCTGCGACTAACACTTTCAGAATTTTTTCTTTACCCATGACTCGTTTCAGTACATCAGCGCTGTCCCAAATCATTATTTGTGTATTTTCATCCATATTATTTTCCATAAAATCAGACTCGTCGGTCATGACTGACAAGCTAATACAAAAGGCTGGTGGCATACCAAACGGCTTCAATCGATTCTTGAAGCGTCATTATCATCAAAACCAAGATCATCAAGACCAATATCCAGACCTATTAGAGGACAATCCATCACCACTGCAATCGCGGTAATCACGTAACGCTCTTTATCTGTAATATCTTGATCGAAATGAATAGCCGCTAACAAGCCCTTTATTAACCTTGGTTTTAATAGAGGATAGGCTAGGCTCAATTTATGTACAGCCTGTGAAAAGCTTTTCCCGTCACACCGGTCAAGCTCTAACAAGTTAATTGTTTTTAAACCAGCCACATCACACGCCCGAATGAATGCCAAGCGTTTATCCTGCTCATCTATTTCATTTTCCGGCATACCTTCAAAGCCATAATGTACGACTCGCGACAGCACCACTTCGAAGAGAGGAGATAAAGACTTAAGCGTTTTATAGTGTGCTTTTAACGGTCTGCTTAAACCAAAATGCCTGTCTAAATTTTGCTTTATCAGCTGAAAAATTAACCATTCAAAAATATCGACTTGACCATCCACTTGAATTAATCGCACTAACAATAATTTTTCAGTTTCATACTGTTTCAAAGACATCGATTTTAAACTAGGTACAATGAGCTCTACAATTTCTAGGGTTTGCTTTGCATTAAGCTTATTTAGTTTTTCGCTTAGTAACGCTATTTGTGTGTTTCGAGCAACAGCATTTTTTGGATAAGCCTGTGCAATGAGTTCAGTTTGTTGTTTTTTAAATAAAGTCTGGCTGCTCATCAATAAAGCAATCACCATTAATGAGGCATCATAAGTTTCATGAGCCAAGCCCATCAGTTCAGCCAATACATGCGCTTGTTGACGGTCATTATCAACCTGAAGGTTCAGATTATTGTCTGGTGCGAGACTGGATAAAGCAGAGCGCTCATCAATAGCTTCAAACTCAACAAAACGATAATCATCATCTTCAGATAAATAATGAGCTTCACTATCCCCCGAAGCGGCCACGCCAGTTAACGCACTAAGTTCCTGATTTGATCCTTTCGCCTGTATGTCAGAAAATGAGGGATAGACAGGATCCGGTGTTTTATAAACATTAGCCTCTTCAAGATTAATTTTTTGTTTGAGGAACCGTCCTGACCATTTCGGCTGAATACGCTTTATTCGTTCAGATAACGGCGGATGCGTTGCAAAAATCTGCCATTTTGATGGTTGAAAAAGTAGACTCGATTGCTCTAAAGCATTGGCATCCGAGAAAAACAAATGACCCAATTCATGCGCCGCATGATGCTCAAGTTTAGACTGATAACTCACTCCGCCAATGATACTCAATGCATCGGCGATACCGCCTGGATTTCGGGTAAATTGTACTGCAGAGGCATCCGCTAAAAATTCTCGCTGACGACTGACAGCCGCCTTAATCAAGGCACCAAAAAGTTGCCCCAACAAGCCAATCAGCCATAAACACAAGCCTAAAACAACAAATAAACCACCCGCCTTGTTATCTCGCCTGCTACTCATAAAACGTCGATTATTAGAGCCTAGCCGCATAAGGAGGCGACCACTTTCGGCAATCATCAAAATACCATGCAGCACAGCCACCAACTTCATATTTAAACGCATGTCGCCATTGAGAATATGGCTAAACTCATGAGCAATCACCCCCTGCAACTGCTCTCTATTGAAGTGACTTAAGGCGCCTTGAGTAATTCCAATTACGGCATCTTCGGGCGAAAGACCTGCCGCAAAAGCATTAATGCCCCCTTCATTTTTTAGCACATAAACCTGAGGAACAGGTGTACCCGATGCAAGCGCGATCTCTTCCACAACATTTAATAAGCGTTTTTCGGGGACTGATCCTGTAGAAGGAAGCACGAGCGTACCACCGAGAGATTCAGCAACAACTCTTCCGCCCTGCCGCAACGACAGCCATTTAAAACCCATTGCCATAAAAACCACACCGCAAACAAGACTAGTCGTCCAAAGACTTTTTTGCCATCCAAGGGCATAAGCTAGCCGACCAAACCAATCAAGAATATTATTTGCAGATAAGCTTGGGTCAATATGGCCACTTAAACTGTAAGCAGGATTGCTATACAAAACGAATAGCGCAACACAAGTATTCGTAATTAACACTAAAAAACAAACCGCTAAAATAAACAAAGCCACCAATAGGCGACTTTGCTTTCTAGCTTGATCTTGAGCTTGATAGAAATTCATTTATAGGATATCTATTTAAAATGACACTTTGGGTGCAGCTTGAATCTCGGCAGAATCTTCAAATTCGAGAAGACCAGCGTCCTCTTTATGACCAAATGACGTGGCAAAAAAGTTTTGAGGAAAGCTTTGGCGATAGCTGTTGTATTCTGTCACAGCATCATTAAATGCCTGCCTGGAAAAAGCGACTCTATTTTCCGTGCTAGTCAGTTCCTCTGACAGCTGCATCATATTATCGCTGGCTTTTAACTCTGGATAGGCTTCCACCGCAATATTTAAACGCCCTAACGCACCTTGTAACATGCCTTCACCAGACGCTAATTTCTTCAATGCCGATGCACTTCCCGGGTTTTCTGAAGCTGCTTTTAGACCTGCCGCAGCTTCATTTCTTGCAGAAATAACCGCTTCTAATGTTTCACGTTCGTGTTGCATATAGGCTTTAGCTGTTTCCACAAGATTGGGAATCAGTTCATACCTGCGTTTTAATTGAACTTCAATTTGAGAAAATGCATTTTGAAAGCGGTTCTTTAAGGCCACTAAGGTATTAAAGATACGGACAATATAAAAAAAGACAAAGATAACGATGAGTAAGAATATGAGCGTACTGGTTTCCATTTAAGCGACCTCTTAACGTTAGGGCTACATCAAGATACACCAGCGCGGTTTTAGCAGAAACGTGCGTATGAGCAAAGTCTATACACGCACGTTCAAGAGAAAGGTTAAAGCCTAGCTTATTCCTTTTACCTGTTCATATGCCCAATCTAACCACGGCATAAGATCCTCAACATCAGACCTTTCAACCGTACCCCCGCACCAAATTCGTAAACCGTCCGGGGCATCTCGATATGAGCCTATATCAAACGCAACTGATTCCTGTTCTAGCAGTTTAATCATGTGTTTTAATTCTGTTGCATTTAAGTCTAGCACCAAACACACACTTGTATTGGATCTGGTCAATTTATTTTGTGCAAGAAAACGGATCCACTCTCGGGCCTCTACAAACCTTTCTATAACCGCTAGGTTTGCTTCTGAGCGTTTCACTAAAGCCTCCACACCACCAAGCGAATCAACCCACGAGAGTGCATCTAAATAGTCAGCAACACATAACATTGATGGCGTATTGATTGTCGCACCCTGAAAAATACCTTCATTTAATTTTCCACCCGAGGTCATGCGAAATAACTTAGGCATTGGCCAACTTGGCACATAGGTTTCCAAGCGATTAACCGCTTTAGGGCTTAAAATCAACATGCCATGAGCCCCTTCGCCACCTAATACTTTTTGCCAGCTAAAGGTAACAACATCCAACTTTTCCCAAGGCAGGGGCATGGCGAATACCGCAGACGTTGCGTCACATATGGTAATGCCAGTGCGCTCTTCGGCTATCCAGTCAGCATTTTCCACCTTGACACCTGAGGTTGTGCCATTCCAAGTGAATACAATGTCATTATCTGAATTAGCCTGGGTGAAGTCGGGCAGCAAGCCGTAGTCTGCATCGTGCACTGTGACATTCTCTAGCTTTAGCTGCTTCAGAATATCGGTTACCCAACCAGAACCAAATGATTCCCATGCAAAAATATCAATGGCCTTAGGCCCTAATAAAGACCACATCGCCATTTCCATCGCACCAGTATCTGAGGCTGGAACAACACCAACACGGTAGCCTTCTGGTAAATTCAAAAGGCGCGCCGTTTCTGTACAACATAACGCCAAGGCCTTTTTGCCAATGGGTGCGCGGTGCGAACGGCCTAATGTTGTCAAATCTAATTGACTAACATCATAAGCAGGTCGCTTACTGCATGGGCCAGACGAAAAATTTGGGTTATTCGGCTTTTTAGAAGGAGTTTTCACAGAGACCTCAGAAAAATATGGATAAAAATTTTTCGATATCCTACCATTGAGCCCTGTCAGAATCAGCTTTTATTTCACTCAACAGATGATCAAAAGTACACATTAAAAACCCCTATTGAACTCTCATGTAAAACCTAAATAAAAGATCTGGTTAAACCGCTTACACTTCATCTATTTAGTTGTTTCTGGTCTCAAATTCAGCAGAATATGCCACACAGACTATGCCGAGACTTGGCTTGTATAAAAAACAAGCTATAGTGATCTTAAAGGATATAAAAATAATCATGCATTTCGAAAGTTTGCACAAAATTTACGAAGAGGCGTCACCGTTGTTAAAACAAATCCCCATCAGCAGTTTAATTGTTGATATGTATATCTCTGAAATAATCGAGGTGGCTAATCGCCCCATGCCTAAAAAGAAAAAAGGCATGATTCGCGATAGCAGAATAATCAGCAAATTCATTGAAATTGGCATCGAACAAGTTGTAATCGATACCGAAAAGGGCCTAGATATCGTTAATATCCAACCCGCCAATGATTCAGATTCAATACTTTTTGATAAACTCATCGAAGAAAAAATTTCCAAGCTTGGTAAAAAACTTTCAACTGACAATCATGCATTAACCCTAGAATGGGGTAATGCTAAAGAAATATTCAAAACCTCTGCCAATATCATTAGCCAGACCAGTGCTTCTATTCGCTCAGGAGGTGAAATAAATGCAACGTATTTTAATGAAGCCGCAAAGGCAATTTCACGCTCAATATTAAGAAACAAAGATGCCTTGACCTGGCTTGGAAAAGTGAGGGATATAAACAATTATCTATATGAGCATTCCGTTAATACTGCGACGTTAATGGGGATTTTTGCCCATGCATATGGGCTGCCTGAAGAGGATGTTGAGCAATGCATTACCGGCGCTTTGTTTCATGATTTAGGTGAAGCACAAATCAACCAAGAATTTTTTGAACGCGCAGGGCCTTTAACAGCAGACGAGTATTCAGAAGTTCAGGAGCACGTTAGAATAGGTTACAACCTGATTAAAGACTTACCGGGTATATCCGATATTGCACTCAACATTGTCAAGCAACATCATGAACGAGTAGATGGTTCCGGCTACCCTATGGGGTTGAATGGCAAAGATATTTCATTACATGGTAAAATGTTTTCCATCGTCGATACCTATGACGCCGTGACGAACAATCGATGTTATAAAGATGCCATACTTTCATCCTTCGGCATGAGAACATTATTAGAACTAAGCAAAACTCACTTTGATGAAGGTCTTGTCCATCAATTTATAAAATGTATGGGCGTTTACCCTACCGGAAGTTTAGTACGTTTAAACAATGGCATACTCTGTGTCGTGATTGCGCAAAATATAGCCTCCCCTATTAAACCTTTGGTGAAAGCAATTTATAGCAGCAAAAGCAATGCCTATATTGCCCCTAAAATGCTTGATTTAAGTAAAACCAAGCTTGATATTAAAATTGTTAAGTACGAGGATCCTAATGACTACGGTATTAATATCGATAGGTTTATGCCCGAAGAAATAGATGAAGTAGATTAAACGCCTCACTCACCCTGTAATTTTCAACATTAAACATAAGCAGCCAATATGACTTTACACTCTATTTCTCGCAGTTTACTGCTGGTATCACTATTTACCTTTACTCTTCTCAGCCAGGCAAAAACGCTCGAAAATCAAGATAAAATCGACAAAGTGAGTGATTTCTTTATGTCTCAGGTACTGTCCGGTGATGTTAGCGCTGCTTTTTCCCTTATCTCGGCGTATCTTGGTACCGATGCAAGTTCATTTGAAGAGCGCGGCAAGAAGGCAGAATTAAGTTTAGGTCAATTGAGTAAAAATCTGGGCAAGCCTCTTTCTTATGCTTTGCTCGACAAACAATCGGTCGGTGAACATTTTTATAAAACGACCTACTTATTGAAGTATGAAAGTGCCGCTTTGGTGTGGGAACTCAATTACTACCAACCTCAGCAAGGCTGGAAACTAGTCGATATTAGCTTTAATACCAATATCGATTCATTATTCAAATAGTTACCTTCTTTGCATTGCTGCGAGCAAAATCAATTTCATCGCCAGAGGGGATTTAATAACATCCCCTTCTTTGACATCATTCTGATAACCCTCTAAATATCTGGTTTTTAAACGGCTTAGCCAAAAACGAAAAGCAGCTAATTCCAGCAACCTTGGCCACACGAGCCTTTCTTCTGCCGATAGCGGCTTTACTGCTTGATAACTGTCAATTAAAGACGCTAGCTTGGGTTCATTATAAATAGCGTTCAACTCTATATTCGCTAAATCTGGCTGGCCATCTTCAGAAAACAAAGGCGGTAAACAATCAAAATTAACAGCCCAGTCATTGGCAATTACCGCTAGATCAAAAAGCAGCGCTGTTTTTCCTGCATGGTAAAAATCAATCACCCCAGAAATTTTTCCACCTTCGAATAACACGTTATCTCTAAATAAATCTCCATGAACAATTCCAGCCTGGCACTGCTTGATACTCTCTTGATAATCAAGATACCTAGTCAAAGATAATTCTAATAAGCCTTTATCTTCTTCACTCAGCAGTGGCTTTAATTGTTCAATAAGTGAATGACACCATTCAGGTGAATGATCAATTTCTCGTTCTGAAGAGAATCCGGTTAAAGCAAGATGCATCTTTGCAACATATTCACCTATGGCCAGACAATCTAATCGACTAGGGTTACTCAAGGCCGACCCAGTGAACTTAGGGACGATAACACCAAACTTGCGCAAGCCATCTAACTGAATAAAAAAGATATCACTGCCATAGTTATTCTCAACAGGTGCGGGCACTAAAAGACCTTGTTTTTGCAAATATCCCGTTAACTGATTAAAAAAAGGCAGCGCATCTTTTTTTAGGTTTTCAAATACAGTCAGCACCCACGACACAGGAGCATGCTCTTGGGTATTCCCCCCTGAGGTCCAAATAAAGTAATTGGTGTTTTCTATTCCAGACGAAACCGGCTCGAACTTGACTAGCTCACCAATAGTATAGTCTTTCAAAATACCTTGAATTGCGTGTTTATTAAGTACCGTATACACCGCCATGATTAGTCATCCTAGTAAAAGAATCATGTCATCATAGCCTCTTAGATTTGGAATGCATTTCTAATCTGATTTTTTTCAGAAAAGTCGTTACAATTGGCCAACTTTTTTAACGGCTATCTCATGTATATTTACGCCATGTCTTGTCAAAAGAATTGAGTTAAAAAAATCAACACAGCTAAAAATTGTTTCGCAAAAAATACCTGACTAAATTACTAGGTTATTATATAATGCAAAACAATCAACATATTCAGCATTCAATACATTACATTTAATGGGAGAAATCATAGGCATGTCTGACTCCGACAACGCAGTGAAAGAACTGATAAAACGCGAGTACGAACATGGTTTTGTGACTAACATAGAGTCTGAAACCTTCGAGCCCGGACTGGACGAGTCCATTATTCGCCGTATTTCTGCTAAAAAAAATGAACCTGAATGGTTATTAGTATGGCGTTTAAAAGCCTATAAGGCTTGGCAGGAAATGGAAGAGCCAGAATGGGCTCAAGTGAACTATCCAAAAATTGATTTTAACTCAATCGCCTATTTTTCTGCGCCAAAGTCTAAAGATGATGCACCAAAGAGCATAGACGACGTTGACCCGGAATTACTCCGTACCTATGAAAAACTAGGTATACCGCTTCATGAACGCGCCCGATTAGCCGGTGTTGCTGTCGATGCCGTCTTCGATAGTGTCTCGATTGGCACAACCTTCAAAGAAAAACTAACCGAAGCCGGTGTAATCTTCTGCCCTATTTCTGAAGCAGTACATTCTCACCCCGAGTTAGTCAAAAAATATTTAGGCAGTGTTGTGCCACAGCGCGATAATTTTTACGCCGCACTTAATTCTGCAGTATTCAGTGACGGCTCCTTTGTGTACATTCCAAAAGGTGTGCGTTGCCCACTAGAATTATCTACCTACTTTCGCATCAATGAAGCCAATACCGGACAATTCGAGCGCACACTCATTATTGCCGAAGAAGGCAGCCACGTTAGCTACCTTGAAGGCTGTACTGCTCCGATGCGTGATGAGAACCAACTGCATGCCGCTGTGGTTGAGTTAGTTATCTTAGATGATGCTGAGATTAAATACTCGACAGTACAAAACTGGTATCCGGGTGATGAGAATGGTCAGGGTGGTATCTATAACTTTGTCACCAAACGCGCTGCCTGTATCGGTAAAAACGCTAAAGTAAGCTGGACACAAGTTGAAACAGGTTCAGCGATTACCTGGAAATATCCAAGCTGTATTTTACGGGGCGATAATAGTGTGGGGGAATTTTACTCTGTCGCTTTAACCAATAATTTTCAGCAAGCCGATACTGGCACCAAGATGATTCATCTGGGTAAAAATACCAGAAGCACGATTATTGCGAAAGGTATCTCAGCCGGTAAGAGTGATAGCAGCTACCGAGGCTTAGTTAAAATCGGCCCCGGTGCAGAAAATGCCCGCAATTATACCCAGTGTGACTCTTTATTAATTGGCGACAAATGTGGTGCACACACTTTCCCTTACATTGAAAGCAAAAATAAATCAGCCGTTGTTGAACACGAAGCAACCACATCGAAAGTGAGTGATGATCAATTATTCTTATGCCAACAACGCGGCATCGATGCTGAGCACGCGGTATCCATGATTGTTAATGGTTTTTGCAAGGAAGTATTTAAAGAACTTCCTATGGAATTTGCCGTTGAAGCCACCAAATTACTAGAAGTCAGCCTTGAAGGTTCAGTAGGCTAAAAAGAGAGATGACAATGTTAGAGATTAAAAACTTACACGCAAGCGTAGACGGTCAGGAAATATTAAAGGGCCTTAGCCTAAGCATTAAGCCGGGTGAAATTCATGCCATCATGGGGCCAAATGGTTCTGGTAAGAGTACCCTTTCTCAAGTCTTGGCAGGTAACGAAGCGTATGAAATTACCAGCGGCTCGATTACGTATCAAGGTAAAGATCTATTGGGCATGGCGACTGAAGATCGTGCCCGAGAAGGTGTTTTTCTTGCGTTTCAATACCCTGTCGAAATACCCGGTGTCAGCAATCTTCAATTCATGAAAACAGCCATCAACAATATTCGTCGGCATCGAGGTTTAGATGAAATTAATGCAGCTGATTTCATAAAACAAGCCAAAGCCAAAATAGCACAAGTGAATCTTGACCCAGCCTTTTTAAAACGTGGCGTCAATGAAGGCTTTTCTGGCGGCGAAAAAAAGCGTAATGAGATTATGCAAATGCTCATGTTAGAGCCAACCTTAGCCATTCTGGATGAAACAGATTCCGGTCTGGACATCGACGCCCTAAAAGTCGTGGCTGATGGTGTCAATGCACTCCGCGCACCTGACAAGGCTGTGGTGATGATTACCCACTATCAACGCCTGTTAGACTACATTGTTCCAGATTTTGTTCACGTTCTTGCGAAAGGTAAAATCATTAAGTCTGGCGGAAAAGAATTAGCCTTAGAACTAGAAGATAAAGGTTATGCTTGGTTAGGTATTGAAGAAGCAACAGCTTAAGGGCAATAAATATGAGTACCTTGAATACAATTGATTTTGGCGTCGCAGCGAACTCTCAGCTCCACACCGCACTCAAAAGCTTCAGCGCTGAAAAACAAGCCAAACTTACCGAGTGGACCATTCCTACTCGCAAAACTGAAGCGTGGAAGTATTCTTCCAAACGTCTGGGAATAAGTGCGTCTGAAGTAAGCAGCCCGGCATCAGACAATTCACCAGACAATGCACCAGACAATGCCATAGAAAAAGCGTATGCCGAAGCTTATTCATTAGACTGCGACACTCTGATCATTTCAAACGGAGAGCTTACTCAAGCACTTCCAGTTATTGAAGGTTTAAGTATTACGTCTTTTTCTAATTTAAATGATAAGCAAAGCAAAGACGTTGCTTGCGGTGCAATTGCCAGCGCCGATAACTTAATGTTTGCAGACCTCAATGCTGCGCTGCTTCAAAATGGCGTATTTATTGAACTTGCTGAAAATAAGCACATTACCAAGCCCTTTAAAATCGTCTTTCAACAAACAGGAGAAGGTAACAGCTTCCCTAGAGTGTTTATCAAATTAGGTAAACACTCGTCGATGACGATCATAGAAGAAAGCCATACCAATAGCGGCTTAAGTGTCACCGCTATTGTCAGTAAACAAAATACAGCTATTTTGAATTCGGTTACTGACATTCATGTTTCTGATAATGCCAAATTGACATTTCTGAAGATGAATCTTGATGAAACCGCTTATCGCCACATTGCCAGCACTGGCGTATCACTGATGCGTGATGCTCGCTTTAACAGCTACTGTTTATCGTTAGGCAACCAGCTTAATCGCCATGACCTGCTCGTTAAAATGATGGGCGCTGGTGCAGAATGTGATTTGAATGGCATTTGTGTTACAACCGACAAACAACACGTCGATTGTCATACTTGTATTGAACATATCGCGCCTAATTGCACCAGCAAGGAAAACTATCGCTGCATTGCCGACAAGCAATCTCAAATCGTGTTTAATGGCCGTATTCATATTCATCGAGATGCACAAAAAACACTTGGTTCAATGAGCAACAAAAATCTATTACTTTCCTCAGAAGCCGAAATTGACTCAAAACCTGAATTAGAAATCTATGCAGATGATGTGAAGTGCGGACATGGTACAACCATTGGCCAGCTAGATGAAACTGAGTTGTACTATTTAAAAAGCCGTGGCATAAACCATGAGCAAGCAAAATTAATGCTCACACTTGGCTTTGTTCTGGAGATTGTTAGAGCTGCGCCAGTTATTGAAATAGCTGAATATTGGGAGCAAACCTTGGCCAATATTCTTAGCTATAAACTCTAATTTTATATCTGACTACGCACCTAACCAAGAGAAAAAACACTCACTATGCTTGACACTATTCGCCAAGACTTCCCTATCCTCAACCAAGAAGTGCATAACAAGCCCTTGGTCTACCTTGATAGCGCTGCCAGTGCACAAAAGCCCCAAAGCGTAATCGACAGCATGCTGCATTATTATCAACACGATAATGCAAATGTTCATCGTGGTGCACATACCTTGGGAGATAGAGCAACACATAGCTTTGAAGCTGCTCGTGATACGGTTCAAGCGTTTTTAAATGCACCGTCCAGAAAAGAAATTATTTGGACAAAAGGCACCACTGAAGCCATCAACTTGCTCGCTAATGGCCTGTCTGGTTTATTCGCAAAAGATGATGAAATCATCGTCAGTGACATGGAACATCATGCCAACATTGTGCCTTGGCAAATGATGGCAGAACGAACCGGCGCAGTATTACGGGTATTGGAAGTCAATGATCAGGGCGAATTAGATCATGCTCAATTATTAGAGCTAATCACCCCACGCACAAAAGTGCTTGCAATGACTCATGTATCTAACGTGTTAGGCACGATCAATCCTGTTAAACAATTTATCGATACCGCTAAAGCATCCAATATCATTACCGTGATAGATGGCGCACAGGCCGTTCCTCATTTTCGCGTTGATGTCCAAGCCTTAGACTGCGACTTTTACGTATTCTCATCACATAAACTCTTTGGCCCAACCGGTTTAGGTGTGCTTTATGGTAAAACTGAAAGACTAGACGCAATGCCCCCCTATCAAGGTGGCGGAGAAATGATTGAACGGGTCAGTTTTAGTGGCACCACATTCAACCAACTACCTTATAAGTTTGAAGCTGGCACACCGCCTATTTGCGAAGCAATTGGTTTAAAAGCAGCCATTGACTATATCAACGCGCAAGATGCAGAAAAAATAGAAGCGCACGAGCAAGCACTTTTAAGGCGCGCTGAAGAATTAGCAAACGATATTCCAGGTATGCGCATTATTGGGACGTCAAAAAATAAAGTCCCTGTTCTATCATTTTTAATTGAAGGCCTGCACCCTAGTGATATCGGAACACTACTAGATCAACAAGGCATAGGCATTCGCACCGGCCATCATTGTGCCATGCCATTAATGGAACGTTTTAATATCCCGGGGACCGCCCGCGCATCATTTGCTTTTTATAATACCCTAGAAGAAGTCGATACACTTTTTATTGCCTTGGCTAAAATCCAACGCATGTTTGTTTAGTTAGAGAGGATAATATGACATTAGCAAGCTATGACCCCAAGCAGGCTATTACGCTAACTGAAAGTGCCAAAAAACATATAGAGAAAGAATTAAGCAAGCAGCCGGGAAAAAAGGGCTTTAAGCTATTTCTTGCAAAAAGTGGCTGTTCCGGCTTTATGTACGAAACGTTATTAAGTGACGCACCAGAAACCGATGATAGAGTGTTTGAGTTTGACCAAAATATTCATATTTTTGTTCCGAATAAAGATATGCCTTTACTTAATGGAACAGAGATTGATTTCATTAACGTTGGCTTAAACTCAATGTTTCAGTTCAAAAATCCTAACGTAAAGGGTGAATGCGGCTGCGGTGAAAGCTTCACTGTCACTGAAGTCTAATTTTCAAATAGACAGTTAAAGTTCATAGCTACAATACACATACTTAATAGAGTACTTAACAGAGAGCCAGTCATGAGCGAAAGAGAAGTGGTGGTAACCAAGCGAGAGTGCGAAGCCCGCCTTGTACCAGCCGGTACTGAAATAATGATTCCTAAAAATTCTTTTGTCACTATCACGCAAGCTTTAGGCGGAACCTTCACCGTGGCTGTCAATGGCAACCTTGCTCGAATCGATGGCAAAGATGCTGATGCGCTAGGCAAAATAGTAGAATTAGAAGAATTTGAAACCCCTGCTGATGGCAGTATTAATGAAGATAACGTATGGGCAGCACTTCGCCAATGTTACGACCCTGAAATACCTGTGAATATTGTTGACCTAGGCTTAATCTATGAATGTAACATTGTAAACACACCTGAAGATAAACATGAAGTTCACATTAATATGACCTTAACCGCTGCAGGCTGCGGAATGGGGCCATCAATTATTGCTGACGTTGAACGAAAAGTGTCCCAAGTACCCAATGTCGACAAGGTTCTTATTGAGTTAGTATTTGATCCACCTTGGAACAATGATCGACTAAGCGATGAAGCAAAGTTAGAATTGGGTATGTTATAAATCGCCCTATCAATATCGACTGTATTGACTAAATTAAGTAGAGCAAGTAATGAGCGCAATTCCTTTAGAGACATTTAAAGACAACCCATTTGGCAATTCAATCACCATCACGGATATTCTCGATACTGTTGAATTTCTTGACGACTGGGAAGAACGCTACAGCTACATTATTGACCTTGGCAAATCCCTACCCGCGTTCCCTGAATCAGAAAAAAACGAACAGAATTTAGTACATGGCTGTCAAAGCCAAGTATGGCTTAGTCATTATTACGATGAAGACTCTGGTATTATGTATGTCATGCTCGATAGTGACGCCATTATTGTTAAAGGTCTTGCAGCCATCGTACTTGCCGCACTCAATAGCAAAACACCTCAAGAGATTGTCGCAGAAGATGTTGAAGTACTATTTACAAAAATGGATTTAATGCGCCATATCAGCCCGACTCGCGGTAATGGTCTAAGGTCTATGTTAGAACGAATCAAAACAACCGCTAAACTTCATTTAGCGGCTTAAATTCAAGATCCATCGAACACATTTCGACAAGTTCAACGTGCGTAACTATATTCAATAGCTAACTTTCTTAGAAAAATGAGAGCGTAAGTGTCACTCAATTCTACAAACCTAAAAATAGCACCAGCTCCAAATCTACAAGAGATTATTTACACCAATGCAAATAGCTACTTCGATAATATAATCAACGCAATTAACCTTGCTGAAAAATCGATTGATCTCGAAGTCTATATCTTTGACAACGATGACCTTAGCAAACGAGTTGTTGAAGCCTTAATACAAGCCGCCAAAAGAAATATTCACGTTAGAGTACTTATAGATGGTGTTGGAGCATGTACCGATTTTTATTATATTGCCAAGCAATTATTAAAAGCCGGTGCCGAGGTCAAAATCTTTCACCCCTTACCTTGGCATATAGAACAATGGCGCCTTTCACTTTCACACAGCAAAGGTCTAGAGAAATTTCTCCATTTACTCGCGTCAATCAATCAGCGTGACCACAGGAAACTCATACTAATTGATCAACGCTCAGCTTGGCTTGGCAGCTTTAATATCAGTCAAAAGCATCTTCCTAAAAAATATAAAGGCCAACACTGGCGTGATACCGCGATCGAGGTTACAGGTATTGACCTTGAGGCGCTAAACATAGCCTTTGAGGCCTGCTGGTGTAAATGGTCAAAAAAGCAAACTGCTTTACACTTAACTAAAACACCGTTCATCTTCAACTTCACAAGATCACTGAGAATCGAGCAAAGAAAACGATTACTGGAACGAATCCAGAAAGCCAGTGAAAAAATATGGATTACAAACGCTTATTTTGTACCCGACAAACATCTACTTGAAGCACTTGCCTATGCAAGCTATCGAGGTGTGGACGTCAGAATTTTATTACCCCGAATCTCTGATATTTTTTTTATTCCTTGGGCATCTTCTTATTTCTACGGCCGTCTACTAAAGTCCGGGGCACGCATATTTGAGTTCCAAAACCGTGTACTTCATGCAAAAACGCTCATAATTGACGATTGGGCCATTATTGGGTCCAGCAATTTAAACAGACGAAGTCTTCGTCATGATCTAGAACTGGATTACAGCCTGCAGTTACCCGAAAGCAAAAAAGAATTAGCAAAAAGCTTTGAAGTAGATCTAAATGAGTCCGAAGAATTAGCAGCCAAAAACTTTGAACAATCACGAATTTGGCAACGGATTTTAGGGGGTATTTTAGTATTTTTATTAGCCAGATGGGTTTAAAAGGCAGCGTAAATTACCAAGCAATCAGCAAATCATCTTCTTGTATATTCAAGCGGCCAGGGTCGACTGAAATGGTACCGCTAGCAAAGTTAGGGTGGACTTGTGATACCGTCAGCGCTGTTTTTACATTTTCTAAATCGATACCCGATAAACGATCCGAATCATAAAAGCTGGCGGTGCGATAGAGTGCCAAGGTATCACCAGGGCGAATACCTGAACTGGCCCCTGATGAAAAGTGTAAGGTTTTACCTTCTACCCGAGAAATACGTGTCATGAATGGCTGGCAACGAATTTGCTCTGAGATATTCCCTGCCATGCTTTTTATAAGTGTCATAACCTGCTGGCCATAATCTTCATTCAAAAACTCAAGTGATTCAAAGCCCACCTTATCGGCCAATTCTATCTGCCACTTTCCGTGCGTTGAAAATTGTTTTTGCCAGATAATTGCACCACTAAAGCCATCATGCACAAAAATATCGACCATAAAACGCCTATTCTGATTAGCTTTTTTTACCAGCCGTTTCAGTTTTGTCCAGTAGTTTGTTGCAAACGCATCTGGATTCTCAAGACTTAGGTCGCGAATAACACCAGATACCACAAATTGTACGCCTACCTGCTTTGCATAATCCGAGACATGAGTAAGGGTTAATTGCTCAGTATAATGACTCGGGGCATTACGTAAATCGGCATAAAGGGCAACCTGGCTTTGTTCATAAACGACCAAGGCATCCATTTCATTTAATTGTTGACTAAGCTGACTTGCCAAACCTCGCTCAATATTATTTAACCCACCCATATGCATTTGTTCTGGTATCTGAAGCGAAAACCCTAAAATGGCGACTTTCTTTTTATATTGACTCGCTTGTGATGCATCGCAAAGAGCTCGCTTAGCCATCTCCACATTCAAGGTCAACAATAAATAACCATTTTCTTCAGCTTCACTATAGATAACACTTTGCTTAACGTGAGCACGACTTGATAAGTTCAGACTATCTTCTTTCAAGTGGCCATTTTCAATCGTTTGCTGGCTATCAATACGCATACCATATTGGTAAACTGCTTGGCGAAGCCCATCCTTCATCGCCTGCTCACGCGCTAAATCATACCGTCCATGACTTAAACTTGCTTTACCTGTTACTTGAATCCATTCAGCCGAAGTAGAAAACGAAATAGAGAGCAGTAAACAAAACACAGCAAAACGTGAAAAAGCTTTGGGTAAATTTTGAAAGGATTTAAATAATTGAGCATTCTTCATAATAAAACCATCAAAGTCAGGTAAATTGATCACTTAAGAAAATAACCAGAGCTTTGATGGCGCCCTGTTGAATATCGATAGCTATTATTTGTCGGATTGATATCATCGTCCTCCAGAAAAAGTGATGCATTAGGCAGGGGCCTTAGGCAATTAAAGCCATTTTTAAAACTGTTCACCTTATTCAAACAATCATCGAAATTACCCGGCAAAGTTAACTCTAAAACAGTTTCAAAACCCACACCTTTTTTCTCATTGACTGAGACAACACGTGCACCGCGCACATGAGAATCCAGCGCAACAGCAAAACGATCCTCTTTCAAAACAAAACCCTTAACCATCGAGTTCCCTGATATGGATAAGCCATAGACTCTTTCCGCCAAGGTGCGGTAAGCATCCAACTTGGATGCCCGTAATGCCAGCAAACGCTTCGGTTCAGACTTAGCATCTACTTCATTCTCGAAAGCACTATATCCTGTCACCCTGATTAGAATCGGCTCAAGTTTAGACACCGCTTTCTCTGAAGAGTGTGTAACTAAAATAGATTTAGATGAAGGTAAAACATCATCTAGAGATTGTTGATAGAGCTTTATACTCTTTGTCGAGATAGGCTTTTTAGGCTGATTCTTGCTTTCTAAAATCCCACCAGAAAAACCATGAACGGAAAGTGAGAGCATAAGTAAGACAAATAAACTTTGACGAAGCCTTTGTAAGGTAAATATGGACATATCTTTCCCTTCTTTAAGAAAACATGTTGAAAGAGCGGCATAACTATTCCGATCTAATAGCCCTTATCGCTAATAAATAACTACGTTGAAAAAGTTGTGCCAACTAAAAAATTTCATCACAGAATTTCGAATAATGGAGCAAGTTATATCTAAATAGAGCATTAAAAATAATTTCTTGGCACATAAAGTTACAAAGCGTGACGTGCCCTGCGTTGTCAAAACTAACTTTCCGTTAAACTTGCCAGTTCATGACATAAATTTTATTGCATAGTAAAGATGGATTTTTCATCCTACTTATCTACTATTGATAGCATTGCGAATATAATCATTGGCTTACACCAATAAATACGTTTTGGGAATAAGGATAACATGAGCGTCAGAGTGACACCCCACCTAAACCGTCGGCTTTCTTTTGTTATTACCTGCCTGCTCTGTTTAAGCTACAGCAGCACAGCCTTCAGTGGCTATAAAGCCTTTTTAGATCCCAGGTCAATGGCTATGGGAGGGACTGGCGTTGCAGCTGCAACAAAGTTTAATGCCTCTTCCCATAACCCCGCCCTTATCGCCTTTAATAGAGGTGACAAGCCAGACAAAATCTATATCAGTGGTTCTTTAGGTACCCGTGAGCTGTATAACGAGAATCTCAATCAGGATATTTTAGAATATCAGGACTCTGGGATTGAACAAGACTTTATTGATATGATTGCAACGGGAAACTTAGCAGACTCCCAAGCTGAAGCTGTACGTTTGAAAGCAATTTTGAATGACAAAGAATATAGTTCATACCGCTCTGACGAGATGAGTGCCTTCAGCCTTCTGATTGACACAGAACCCGTTACCATTAATGTATTCTCAAGAAGAGAGTTACGTGAAATGACCGTACTGGTGAACCGGGATGAAGGTACCATTGATCAAGCACTTGATCGGCTCGAAAACGGAGAGGCGATAGGTAATATATCTCAAAGTTTAAGGTCATCGGTTGATACCACCTATTTCGACTTCAGTGAACTAGGGGCAACCGTCGCCACGACCAATGTAATTGACTACAACATGCCTATTTCATGGGGCTTCACACCTAAACTCATCCAATACAACTCATCTTATACGTCCAAAAAAATCAATGATTATGATGTAAATAACCCTGATGACCCTGTTCCAAGTGAAAGCAACCTTGAATGGAACCTGGATGTTGGCTTTGCCATGTTATTTACAGACGACTTTCTTAGAGAAGAATTTGGACTCAATGGCTGGTGGCTTGAAGGCGAATGGGTTTTTGCTTTTTCCGGGATGAACTTATTCCCTACCGATATATCAAACTATGCCCCTACACGCTTCAACCCTGATTTTCCCGGAGGTAAAGCGTCCGTTCAAGCACTTTATCAAGTCGGTATAGCTCACTATAGAGAAAAGTACATGCTCACTATGGATATTGAATTAACTGAAGACAAGGTATATGAAAACATTGAAGGTGATTCACGGTTCTTATCCTTTGGTGGTGAATATTATTGGCGAGATGACTTCCATTTAAGGGGAGGCTTGAGAGTCAATGCCTCTCAAACCCAGCGCGGCGCTAAAGAGTCTACTTCACTATCTGCCGGTTTTATGTATCAACCTCATGGGTTTACTATAGAAGCTGCTGCGATGATTAGTGAATACGAAGTGGGTGGCACTGTAGGCTTTGGCCTTGCATTCTAAGACCTAAGAATTGAACATAGGTTTTTTTATTGCTTTTCAAGGTTTTTAGATGCAAATATTTTTAGTTGGCGGCGCAGTTCGAGACAAATTACTCAAACTTGATTATAAAGATAAAGATTGGGTTGTTGTCGGTAGCTCACCTAATGAAATGCTATCGAAAGGGTTTTCGCAAGTAGGTATAGACTTCCCCGTCTTTTTACACCCGAAAACACATGAAGAATACGCCCTAGCAAGAACAGAACGCAAGCAAGGGCAAGGCTATACAGGGTTTGTATGCGACACATCGGAGTCAGTAAGCCTTGAAGAGGACTTAATTCGCAGAGATCTGACCATTAATGCAATGGCCCAGTCTAAAGAAGGGAAATTAGTTGACCCCTATAATGGACAGCAAGACTTAGAGAAAAAGATTCTTCGGCATGTCTCACCCGCTTTTATAGAAGACCCCCTCAGGGTTTTACGTGTTGCCAGATTTGCATCCCGATTCCATCATTTAGGCTTTACCATAGCCCCCGAAACAATAACATTAATGAAAAGCATGACAGAGACAGGTGAATTAAATCACCTGGTTTCAGAGAGAGTCTGTCAAGAAACAATACGCGCTTTAGCTGAGCCCTCTCCCGAAATTTATTTCAACGTTTTACGAGAAACAGGCGCACTAAAAGTACTGTTTCCAGAACTGGATGCCTTATTTGGCATTCCTCAACCTGAAAAATACCATCCTGAAATAGACTGCGGCATTCATTCCATAATGGTCTTACAGCAAGCCGCAACATTAAGCCAAGCCCCCGCTGTTCGTTTTGCTTCACTTATTCATGATTTAGGAAAAGCATTGACTGATCAAGACAAGTGGCCGCATCATTATGGCCATGAAAAGCTCGGCTTAAAACCAATCAAAGCACTTTGCAAACGCCTCCGTATTCCAAATAATTATAAAGATTTATCTCTGCTCGTCAGTGAATACCATACACATATCCACAAAGCACTTGAGCTAAAACCACAGACGCTTCTAAAAGTACTTAAACAATGCGATGCATTCAGAAGACCTGATCGGTTTAATGATATTTTAATTTGCGCCAAAGCTGACTCAAAAGGCAGAACAGGATATGAAAATATTACCTACCCACAGGCAGACTTTTTCCGAGATATATTAATAGCAACACAATCAGTAACTGTAAAAACACTCGTTACGCAAGGGTTCAAAGGAAAAGAGTTAGGTGAAAAAATAGATCTAGCAAGACTTGAAGCAATTAAAAATACACCTAAGCCGGTCATTGAAACGATAAAGTAAAGCTGCGTTTACATTCCGCCTTTAAAACCATGTTGACGCCACGCCTCAAAACTAACAACAGCAACAGCATTCGACAAATTCATACTTCTACTAGATTCCAACATAGGTATACGCAAGCGATTATCTGCCGGAAATGCACTTAGTACATCATCTGGCAAACCCGCTGTTTCCGACCCAAAAAGCAGCACATCCCCTTCTTCATATGATATTTGATCATGAGGTCGGCTACCCTTCGTGGTGCAGGCAAATACACGAGCATCACCAATATACTGACGAAATGAAGCATAATTTTTATGCCGAAATACCTTATTTAAATCCGCATAATCTAAACCGGCACGCCGTAGTTTTTTCTCTTCTAAGTCGAAACCCAATGGTTCAATTAAATGTAAATAACAACCGTTATTCGCTATCAAACGAATAATATTACCCGTATTGGGCGCAATGCGCGGCTCGTATAATGCGATATGAAACATAGGGTTTTTCTATAAATGGTAGTTGGCAGCAGAAAGGGCTTAATCTAAATAGGGTATTCAGAAGAAAACCCCATAGCAATATTTTTCTTACTATGGGGTCAATAATTAATGTGCTGTTTGATCAGCCTCAGCTTCTTGTGTCTCTTTCTGCTTTTGCATAACGGCTTGCGCAAATATCGCATCAAAGTTAACGGGGGCTAACATCATCGCGGGA
>TARA_R110002072_G_scaffold302930_1_pt1 | contig 50461 bp, 30 predicted proteins | sample TARA_R110002072 | Tara Oceans TARA_R110002072 (sample SAMEA4397118) | marine metagenome | biome: Polar Biome; feature: [SRF] surface water layer (ENVO:00010504); material: water (ENVO:00002006), including particulate matter (ENVO:01000060) such as... | depth 5 m | reverse complement strand
CGGAGCACTCAGCTACGCACTCGACCTCACCGAGGGCCAGCCGCCAGGGCACTCCCTGCGCTGCTGCTACATCGGCATGCGGCTCGCGCAGACGCTTGCTCTCGACGACCGCACCGCCAGCGATCTCTACTACACCTTGCTGCTCAAAGACGCCGGCTGCAGCAGCAATGCCGCGCGTCTCTGTGAGCTCTACGCAGCCGACGATCGCAAGGCCAAGCACGACATCAAAACCGTCGACCTGCAGTCGATTCGCCAGCTCGGCAAGTTCGTGCTCTCGCACACCGGACTGAAGGCCGGGCTTTGGACGCGCTTCAAGCTGGTGATGAACCTGATGCGCAACGGCAAACGCATCGCGGCCGAAGTGATTGAGGCGCGCTGCGAACGCGGTGCCGCAATCGCACTGCAGCTAGGCTTCAATCAGCAAGTCGCTGACGGCATCCAGTCCCTCGACGAGCACCACAACGGCAAAGGCAACCCATGCGGCATCGCGGGCGAGCAGATCCCGCTGCTCTCGCGCATTGCGCTGCTGTCGCAAGTTGTCGACGTGTTCCACCGAACCGGTGGAGAGGAGGCGGCAACCGCCGAGATCCAGCGGCGCAGCGGCACCTGGTTTGACCCAGAACTGGTAGCACAAATGCTGGTCACGATCGCGGCGCCGGATTTCTGGGCCGGCCTCAACGCAGAAGACATGGATGCGACCGTTGTGGCTCTCGAACCGAGCGCCGAGTCCGTAGCAGTTGATGACGATCGCCTCGACGCGATCGCGATCGGGTTTGGCCAGGTCATCGACGCCAAGAGCCCATACACCTCGGGCCACAGTGGCCGAGTCGCAGAATACAGCACGATGATTGCCCAACATCTCGGGCTTGACCAAGAACGCCAACGGTGGATTCGGCGCGCTGCGATGCTGCACGACATCGGCAAGCTCGGCGTGAGCAACGAGGTCCTCGACAAACCTGGCAAACTGAATGACGACGAGTGGACGCAAATGCGTGAGCATCCAGTGCACACGTTCGAGATCCTGTCGCGCATCGCGCCGTTCCGAGAGCTTGCATACGTTGCTGGTGCGCATCACGAGAAGATGGGAGGCGGCGGCTATCCATGGGGATTGTCGCAAGACCAGATTCCGATCGAAACCCGCATCATCACGGTTGCGGATATCTGGGATGCGATCAGCGCCGACCGTCCGTATCGCGCCGGGATGCCACTGCAACAAGCCATCGAGGTCATGAGGAGTCTTGAGGGCGACAGCATCGACCCAAAGTGCGTGGAAGCGTTGTTCGCCATGCTTCCGGACGTGACCGATGCATCCGCAAAGCTCAACTCGGTTCAGGCGTTGCTCGGCAACCACTCGGCGACAAGCAGCCAAACGACTGTGAGCTCGCCCAGCACGTAACCGCCAGAATCCGTCGCCTTCCATCGGCCACACGCCCGACGCAACGCAGCCAGAGCCCACCGACTCGAACCCGCGCGCGACGACAGGCGCAGGACATGCAACGCACAGTCTAGAGCTCCTCGCGCCAACCTGGCTTGAGCCCGTGCCGAGGCGTTGTTGCGCGAGTTTCCGGAGGCGTCGGTTCGCTACGATCCAGCCAGGCACGGTTGGCAGCCGCCAAAGTAGGTGCCGCAGCGGCCCACGATGCCCTGTCCGAATGGGCCAAGCTGCCTCTACGGATGAGTTGGCCACCAACAGGCAGGGCATGCGTTGGCGGCGGTAGCTAGTGATGCTTCACGCACTGTTGGCACCTGACGCGAGCCCGAATCACCGGGGCAGTTCCTACAAGCCGACGATGGCGCTCACGCCGTTCGACGCCACCAGCCCGATCGCGTTGGCTCCCGGCAACAACGCATACGTCTGTGAGTGGATTGCCAACCCGAAGAAGACCCCAGCGCTTGGAATCAACAGTGAGTAGGTGGACTGTCCGTTGACCGGCAGCACGACGTCGGTCACTTCGCTGCCGGTGAACTTGCGGCAGCCAGGCATGCCGGCGATGCTGAGGTCGATGCCAGGGTTGTATTGCACCAGGCTCAGAACTTGGATGCCAACAGGTGAGGCGGGCGCGTAGTCCGTCGTCGTGAACATCAGGTTGCCACCGGCGTTTGGCGTGGTGCTGGAGAGAGAGAGTGCCGCACGATTGTTTGCGCCAGCCTGGAAGGTGGCCGGCAATGCCGTTGAGAGGTCTAGGCTGCCAAGGTCTTGGTTGGGAGCTGCGCTCGCGTAGCCCACGATCCAGCGTTCGTTCACGCTGGTGCCAGAGATTGTGCCGAGCGATTGCCAGGCGTAGGTGACGTTGCCGGTGTTCAGGTCGAATTGCAGCTGCCAGGTGCTGGGGGGCGAGGGCTGGAGGAAGTGGGCGACGTTGTCCCAGGTCACGTAAGCGACCGAACCGATCTGTTCGAACGTCACCTGCCCCCCCTGCGGCGGATTGAAGTCGTGCCACGTGCCCCAGCGTGCCTGCGCCGATCCGAGCAGGTTCGTGACGCTGGGTAGCGTGCCGATTGCGGGGGTGGCGTTGCCCGGCGCTGCCGAGACGAATCCGTTCGCGCAGACCTCGAGTGACGTTGTGGTGCCGCCGAGATACGGGAACGCGCCGTTTAGTTGCACCATCGTAACCGAGTCGTCGCCAAGCGCGAGTGTCGCGGCGCTGGGTGTCTGAGGCACGTACGTGCCTCCAGTCCGCACCGTGTATGAGTTGCCGTTGTGGACAAGCTCCATGGCGAGGCCGCTCAGGTCGACCGGGCCATCGAACAACTCGTAGAAGGCGCGCGATTCGCCGCCGCAGCTGTTGCCGAAGACGCTTGTGGAGGCACTCGATGGTGCTGGCGGGTGCGGCAGGGAATGCAGGGCACAGGTAGCAATCAGTTCCGGCATGTGTGGCGTGCCGTTCAACAGGTCGCCGTCGTTGTCGTCGGCGATGAAGACCTCGAGCACCGCGCCCGCCTGATCGGTTGCGTCGGCGACGATCGATCCGAGCACGATGTTCTTCGTCAGCGTGATGGCGGCCGGCCGGCCAAAGATCGCGGCAAGTCGCTCGCGGAGCTTCCAGGCAAACCCCATGAAGACCTCACCGGCGAGATGCGGTGGCGTCGTCGGCGTCAGGCTGGTGTACTGACGCGTATTGAGGCCGATGCGCACTGGTATGCCCGGAAACTGGAAGCCGAGTCCGATCCTCGGGTCGTCGACCAGATACATCGCCAAGATGTCTCCCCAGGCTTCGCCCAGGCCGTCGCCGGGGTTGTTGGAGATACCGCCGTACTGATCGTCGAGGCCGTGCCCCCATTCGTGGGCAATGAAGGTCGAGAACGCCGTCGCGTTACAGGCACTCGTCGCGAAGCCGAAGGTGATCGCGTTATTGGCGTAGTAGGAATCGCACGGTGACCCAAAGCTGTTCACGGTTGGCTGGATGCTGTCCATCGCGTTGAGTTGCGCGTTGCCGTAGCCGAGCGTCGGGCGGCAGTACTCGTTGGCGCGTTCGACCCAGTAGGCGACGGTCGTGTGGGCAAGCTGCGCTTGGCTGGCGTTCGCGGCCAACAGCGTGACGGTCGCCGGCACTCCTGGGGCGACCACCGTCACGCTCGAAGGTGCACTGGTCCCAGCGATCGGCGCGTGATGGCGACCGTCCATGCCACCAGTGACAAGCACGATGACCGTGCTGAGATTGACCAGGATCTGTCCGTTCGAATCCGTCGTCCTGATGCCGATACCGGGGACGTTGACTTCAAGACCGACCAGCGGAACCAAGGACGGGATGATGTTGGCGGCCTGCTGGGTGCGGGTCCAGCCGACGAAGGTGATGGTCGTCCAAACAGGCAAGGCCGGGGGGTCGGGGGCCTCGGATGCAGCAGTTGTAGCCGTCGCGTCCACGAAGCTGTGTTTGTCGTTGCCGTAGTGCAGCGCGCGGCCGGTCTTGGCATCGATGTAGTGGCGGCCGATCGAAGTCCGACCATCGGAGCCAACGTCGTCGACCGGGACCTCCCATGCGAGCACCGGCTGCGATGGCGTTGGCGCATCGACGTCGCCCCAGATCACGAGACGCGGTGGCGCAGTTTGCATCTGGGGCCCCATTTGCATCTGGGCCTCGATGGCTTGCAGCGCGCCGCGCGTCTGCACGGAGATCGCGAGCGCGGTTTCGCCACTGATGGAGGGAAGGACCTCGAAGCTGGCGTCGATCCCAAACGCGCGGCTGCCGAACATCGGTACCCGCCCGGCCATGTTGATGCGTACATCGGCGCGGCCGCCGATCACCGGCAAACCGTGGAAGTACTGGTCGTAGACGAGCACCCACGTGCTACCCATGCGGTCGCCGATCACCTCCCGGAACTCCGAGCAGCCCAAGCCGAGCAGTCCAGAGCGCGTTGTGAGTAGCTGCTGGGCATGGCGGCGCGCTTCGTCGAGTGAGTTCTCGCGCCAATCAGGGAGTCGTATTCCCGTTCCCCAGATTGCCTTGGGTGTGTTGGTCGCGGCGCACCAGCGAACCAGCCACTCTCCGCCAACCTCGGAACGGAAATCACGCCACGCCGCACCGGCTCGAAACGTCGCTTCTTGCTGCTCGGCGATGGCCGTCTGTTGGGCTGCAAGCGGCAGCCCGAGCAAGCTGACTGCGAGCATCGAGATGGTCCAGCGGCGAGAATGTGAGGCGTGGGTGGTCGTCATGAGTAGGCCCATAGGATTTCCGAAGAACGGTAAGGCAGCACGTTCTAAGGCGGCCGCCACCTACGTAAGAAGCAAGCCGCGAGATGCGTTCCCGCTGAAATCAATTGTGGATTCCAAGCTGGTGGCGGCGCGTGCTCCGGCGGATGTTACGGGCGGCTGGCTAAGGGCGTGATCGGCGTGCGCGTGTTGATCTTGTCGAAGCCCGCGGCACCCACTCCATCGAGTCCGCCGCAAGCATGTCAGCGGAGTTGCTGCTCGATGTCGCTTATCCTCGCTTGACATGGCAGCTAGGCTTTGGGCTTGGCCACGCCGGCCAGGACGGAACGGCTTGCAGTCCGCCGTTGGTGCCAAGCCGTGACATCAAGCCCAGCCGCAAAGTAGTACGCGTGGCGGCTAGACCGCACGTATCATGCCGTCATGCTGCTTTTCGCATTACTTGCTACTGTATCTCCTCAAGCGCCTCCAACGGCAACAGCTACGACTGAGCAACCTGTTCGGGTGGCATTGACTGCCAAGGTTCCGACCCAAGGAGAGTCTCTGCGCTGGAGCCCCAAGGGCGCAGCCGTGCCGCTGCAGGCGGCGGGCGACAAGCTGGTTGGCGAGTTCGCGCTTGGCCCCAAGGGCACTCCCGAGATTCGCGTCGAGCTGCATCGATCCGCCGGCGCCGCGCACTTCGACAGCCTTGCCATTGACTGCGACCGCGACGGTCGCTTCGGAGAAGCCGAACGATTCACCTGCAAGCCAACGGAGCGCCGCAAGAAGTGGTGGTCGAGCTTCACGACGACCTTGCAGGTGCCAGTTGGCGAGGGTGCAAGCACGGGTTCGTCGCCCTATCCGGTGGCGCTGTGGTTTGTAGCCGATCCGCGCGAACCGGATGCCCAACCCAAGCTGCGCTGGACCCGACAGGGATGGCATGAAGGCACGTTCACGTTTGCGGGCAAGCCAGTCTTTGTGTTGCTGACCGAGTCCCGCATGGATGGCGTGTTCACTGCTGGCGACAGTTGGCAAATCGGCTCGGATCGCAAGGCGATGTTGCGATCCGATGCTCGCGATCTCAGTAGTCACAACTGGCTCGATGGCCAGGCTTTTCGCTTGGCGTCTTTTTCGCAAGATGGTCGCGAGCTGCAGATCGAATCATTCGACCCCGGCTTCACTGAGGCGGAAGAACGAGAGCGCAACGATCGCACCAAAGCCGACCGCATGGCCAAGCGCGCCAAACAGCCCCTGAAATTCGGTCACGATTTTGCGGCCGCGATGGCGAAAGCCGCGCTCACCAAGCAACGCGTCTTCGTCGACTTCGAAACGACGTGGTGTGGCCCATGCAAGCAGATGGACCTGTTGATCTACACCGCCGCCGATGTCGTTGCCGCGGCAAAGAACACCATCGCGGTCAAGGTCGACGGCGATGACCATCGTGACCTCACCAAGAAGTACGAGGTAAAGGCCTTCCCGACGATGCTACTACTAGGGCCAGATGGCGCGGTGCTGCATCGCGCGGTCGGCTACCAGAGTGTGGCGGAGATGGTTGCCTTCTTCGCCAAGTAGGGCACGTCTGTAGTCGGAATGTAGCGGATGCAAACTGCGGTCCCGACTACCCGAACCCAACCAACCGCATCTCCACCCCCTCCCGCCAGCCGTCCACCAACAGACTGGCCGGCCAGAATCCCGACCGCCGCGACTCGGGCCTGCAAGCAAGACCCGCGCGTTGGCCAGTCCGCACTGCGATGACTCCGGCGCCGACGGCTACCTCGCGACGAGGTGCGACAGCATCGGCATGAGCATCACGATGGCTGGTCTGCCGGTCATGCCGTGGTCTACGCGGTGCAATGGAACACGGTGCTCACCTCGGGGCCTCCAATGACCTGGTGAGGTGCACCCGGTTTGACGGGCACGCTGTGCTTCGACCCGTTCTCGCCGATGATCGCGATCCTGGCATTGCTGTCCAGCAACACCAACGAGTTCCTCTTCGTGGTGCCATGCCCGAGCGGCATGTCGGGCACGACCGTCGCCGTACACACCGATCGTCAACACCGAAGTCGGCGCACACGGGCTGACATGGCATGTGCATGAACATGGCGCTCGCAGCACCAGCTTCTTCGACCAACGTGGCTTGCCGTTCGATGTCGCCTTCATGCCGAGTGCGGATGCACCGAGGTGATGGTATCGCCTGTGATCTGCTTCGTACGGCCCATGTAATTCGTCGGGCCCGCCGCCGCTCAACTTCTCGAGAGCGGCTCCCCGGCGTCTGCGAACAGCCGCCGGGGCCGCAGAACAACGCAGTAGGAGATCCGCCGATGAGCAAATCCATGACCGCCGCCCTTTGCGGCATCACGCTTGCCTGTCTCGCAGAACCTGTGCACGCACAGATCAGCGCAAGCAACACCATCACGACCACGCTTGTCAGTAGTGGCAATACCGGGTGCGGCCAGAGCACCTGGTCGCAGTCGATACCGGTCGGGCCGCTGCCATCACCGGCTGCGCTGCCCAACTACTCGTGGACGCAGACGCCCAACAGCGTAGGAGTCACGTCGAATGGCTTCGCCAACACCTGCGGCTTCTTTCTCCCTCCCGACGATTTCAGCTACACCGGGACCGTCCAGGTCGAACTGACCGCGCCATTTCTGACGACTTGCGACGTCCAGGTTGTGGGCAACTACTCCGCGTCGGGAGGTTACGGCTCAACCACGGTATCGGGAGCCGTGCAGGCGACACTCGGTGGCTTCTTCAATCCGGTCCCGAGCGTCAACCAGGTCACCACCCTGACGATCGGCCCGGCGCCCACCACCATCGTCATCAACCACAGCAACGCAGCGTTTGCGCAGTTCGGCTTCACCCAAATCAGCATGAACCTGACGGTGTCGTGGTCCGTCGTCGATGCGGCCAGCGCGACCAGTTATGGCGTCGGCTGCCAGACAGGGGCACCAGTGCAGACTGCTACGTCGGTGCCGCAACTCGGCGGCGCAATGCAGGCGAACATCACCCAGGTGCCCGGCCCGAACCCGATCGGCTTCACGTCGATCGGGTTCAGCAACACCAGCGCCAACCCCGGCAGCCTGCCCTTCCCGTTGACGGCAATCGGCATGACCAACTGCTTCCTGTTGCAGTCCGCCGAACTGACGGCGCCGGCGCTGGCAAGCTCGGCGAGCTCGCTCAACTTCGACATCGCGCTGCCATCTGATCCGATCTTTCTCGGGGTCAACTTGTTCACGCAGGCGTTCTGTCTGGCGCCGGGAGTCAATCCGCTACAGGTTCTCACGAGCAACGGCATGCGCTGGCAACTCGGTACGTGACACGCAGCCCACACTTGCACCCGGTCCGAACGGGCACCTTGCGACCAGGTCGAATCGTGAGAGGCGCTGCGAATGATGCAGCAACGCGACTCAGTGGGCCACTCTTGCCCACGGTCGCGGCGTTTCCGTGCTTGTTGTTGCCGTCGCCGGATGCGGTGCTGTTTCTGGGCGCGCAGTTCATCAGCCTGCCAGCAACGGTGCGTCCGTTTGCCTTTTGGGCGCAAGCCGCGGTGCTGTATCCGACGGAGTTGCGCACCACCAACGCGATCCTAATACATGGCTACCAGTGGGGTGTTTCGAACGTTCGTGGCATACGTCGGCGAGTCATGAGCGTTGCTCGCAAGGCACGGTGACGAACGCATGTTACAGGCAGCCTGTCGAGGAATCGCAACGCCGCGAGCGGCGTTCAGGGCCGGCGACATCTGCGCCGAACTTCTGGCTCACCCCCACTCGTGCAAGCGTGCTGGCCGAATACGAACGCATAGGCCTCGGCGGGCATCGCGATTGCGACACCCGCAGACTGTCGCTTGCTAGCGTTGGCCGGTCGATTTTTCGGTCGCGCTGACTGTGAGGTTTTCATACAGCCAGGTGAACGACACTCGCTTCGGCAGCGGCGCGAGCGCATCGATGCTCTTGCTTAGCTCTTGGCGTTGCTTCGCGATTGCTGCGTGCTGGTCGCGTTGCGAGTCATAGATCTCGGCGTACTTTTTGGTGTAGGCCTCGGCATCGAGCCCCTTGGTACCAGCCTTGATGATCGCGTACAGCGCCTCAGACTGCTTGGTGACCGCTTCGAGTTGGGCGCGCATCGCTGCCAGTTCGGCGGTTTGTTCGGCGTTGAGCTCGGGGCCGGCAGGCGTCCACTGCGAATAGCCGCCGACGATCAGGTCGAGGTCGCCATCCCCGTCGAAGTCGACTGCTTCGGGGTGTAGACCGACATCCGGACGCGATGGTTCAGGTGCCTGTACCTTCTTGCTGTTTGGGATCAAACTGATTGCGGCGCCGAGTTGTGTCGACCTGTCGCTGCTGTCGGCCTGGTTGAGGTAGACCGCTACGCCACCACCGGTGTCGGTGCCATAAGGGTCGCCCATGCCGCTGACCATTAGGTCAAGTTGGCCATCATTGTTCCAGTCAATGGCGCGAACGTTGGCGATGGTGCCGGGGTCGTGAATTGCTTTGCCGTCGGCAGTCACCAGCTCGTTTCGCAGGGCGAACAGAGGCGCTTGGTTGCTGCCTTCGTTGCGGCGCAGGTAGACGTAGCCACTCTTATGGTCGCCGAGCACTAGGTCGAAGTCGCCATCGTGATCCCAGTCCATCGCGATCGCCGAGGTCAGATGCCCTTCCGCCGGCGCGCCGCCTTCGGGATCGCAGCGATCGGTCTTGACCCACTGCTTTTTGGTGAAGTCCCAGTAGGAGTTGAGCACGACGCGCTCGCCGGCTTTGTCGAGGATCGTATGCGGTTGCTGCCAGTGCGTGCCGTCGCCGAGTGCTACGTGGGGCGAACCGTCGAAGATGCCCGCAACGATGTCGAGGTGGCCGTCACCATTGAAGTCCACGAACTGTGGACTCATGCCGATGCATCACCAGTTGCCGAAGTCGAGCACCTTGCCTTTGGCGTCCATCAGCTTCTGTTCGCTGGCGAACGTGCCGTCTGCTTGTTGCAGGGCAAAGGTCAGGTGGCCGCGCAGGTCGCCGACGACGATATCGAAACGACCATCACCATTGAGATCGTGCGCGGCAGGCGACGGATACATGCGGCCCATGCCGAGCATCTTGTCGCCGGCGTGCAGTCGCACTGGGGCTTTGAATAGCGTTCCTTGGGCGAACGCGAGAGAAGTCAGGGTCGCGCAAGTGAGCGCGGTTAGGGCCAAGCGTGGCCGTTGAGTCTGCATCGCTACCTCCATTAGTCCTTCAGACTAGCAATGACAGGCTCCCGCGGGGCATGACGTAGTGCAATCTAGGTGTCCCGCCATCTCCTGTACATGAACGCGCCTTAGCGGATGTCGCGAAGGCGCGGATTCAGCTCAGTATCCGGCCATCTGGCCGAAGCTGGCTCAGCTCGGCTAGCTGACCTTCCGCGAGACCGGCTCACTGACGAACGTTTCCATCAGGTTGAGATCGAGACCGACAACCATGTGTTGCAACGACGAGGCGGCGAACATGCTTCCGAGCCAGCGACCACGCCACTTCGCCAGAAAGCCCACCCACTACACAGGCCGCTCCCAACAGCGACCCCGCAACCGCCACCTGATGCCCTAGCGCTAGCGTCCAAGCCATCCACGATCGAGGAACAAGACGATCCGCCGATCTCAACGACGCGTTACCCGTCTCCGGCGGCGATCTCGTCGCCGGCGAGATCGACGCCGAACCAACCGAGCAAAAAGTCCAAGAACTCGCCAGGCGACACTCCGACGTGCACGCCTATTCCGACGGACGCCTCGGCGTACACGTCGAACGTGCGATGCAGACGTTGCTCCCAGCGCTCCTTCTGGTCAACCAGTGGATCGCGCGGCGTGGCCCCCATCAGAGGCACGGGGAAAATGTTCGAGAGCGGGTCGCTGACGACCAGGTAGCCACCACCGGTATCCGAGTAGTACGGCTCGTTGCCGACGAGGGGCACCATCTCCGCTCCCGAGTCCTAGATCCGCGATTGCGCCAGAGCCAAGACCCCCCGCGAGCTTCGTGTCCCGGTGCCCGCGTAGCGACCGTGCAGCGCGTAGACCGTCTGCTCGTTGTAGCCAAGCACGACGCCAACCGCGTCGGTGACCTTCAGCCCAACGTGTGCCCCGACACCGGCGCCAACCTCGAGCGTCACGATGTCGAGCAGGTCCGCGCCGCGGTTCTTCAGGTACGAACAGCTTGCGGAGGTCAACAGCAACAGCGAACAGCCGAGCAAGGAATAGACTCTCATGTCTGGCATCCTACGGCTCGAAGATCGGTTGCGCGCAAGATTGGGCAATGCGCGCGCAGGACCCGCCCCACGGGATCGACGGTCGCCCGGAGAGGGCGGCTGGCACCAAGTGGGCTGCGCCGCAGTTCGTGCCCGGCGGATGTTTGCGTGCATCCACGCGCCAGCAGCAGCGAATGGCTCCTACATGAACCAGCCCGGGCCGCAACCAGACTCGACCACAATGGCAATCCTGGCCGTGTCGGCGCGCACTGGGTCGATGGGGCGTGCGCCCGACACCGTTCTACAAACAACCTGGCGACAGCGCGCTTGCCAAGGTGTATGGAGACAGCTGTGGTAGCCGTCGAACCCTCCTCCCTGGGGTCCTCCGAGTCTTCGGAACGCTCCGGGCACGCCGGTTGGTTCCGCGGCATTTTGGTGAGCCTGGTCGTCGCCGTAATCGGCCTGGCCGTCGGCTGGGCGGGCGGCCAGGGCAGCGTGGTCCTGCTCGGCCTGCCGTTGATGGTGGTTGCGACCGCCGTCGCCTTCGTCGTGCAGTGGATTGCCTTCATACCGTCCTATCTGAAGCAGACGGAGCACTACTACGATCTGACGGGCGGCCTCACCTATCAGGCGCTGACCTGGGGAACGCTGCTCGCCGCCGGGGCCTTCGAGCCGCGCCAATGGCTGCTCGTGGCCCTGGTCGCCCTGTGGTCTGGCCGGTTGGGTCTGTTCCTGTTCCGTCGGGTCAAGCGCGCCGGCAAGGACGGCCGCTTTGATGACATCAAACCGGATGGCGGCCGCTTCCTGATCTTCTGGTCGGTCCAGGGCCTCTGGATCGTGCTCACGATGGCCGCCGCGTTGGCGGTGATCTCGCTGCCGGCGTCCGCTCCGCTCGGCGTGCTGGATGGCATTGGTGCGGCGGTGTGGCTGTTCGGCTTCGCGATCGAGGTCGTCGCCGATCGGCAGAAGAGTGCCTTCAAGGCCGATCCGGCAAACGAAGGACGATTCATCAACGTGGGCCTTTGGTCGTGGAGCCGGCACCCCAACTACTTCGGCGAGATTGTCCTGTGGATCGGCGTCGCGCTGATTGCGTTCCGCGACCTCGAAGGCTGGCGACTGGTGACCCTGGTGTCGCCGATCTTCGTCTTCTTCCTGATCACATTCGTCAGCGGCATCCCGATGCTGGAAAAGCGAGCGGACGAGCGCTGGGGTGACGACGACGACTACCAGGCCTACCGCGAACGAACCGCCGTGCTCGTGCCCCGCCCTCCGAAGTGACTGCCACCGCGCGATCGCTGCAACACGATCTCATGGATGAGCCTTGCCGCGGCGCCCCAACGTAGCCGTCATCGATGCCGCGTAGACAGTTGCCAGCCTAAGCCGGCGAAATCCTGCCCCAAACAGTTCTGTTCATCCACCAGGCGGCGCGCGCATGGGCCCAGGTCAGACCTTGCGCCCGAAGCCTGGCACGCGCGATCCCGCCGCCGCGGCCCAAATCGCCCGCGACACCGCTCGATCGAATCCGGATCCTGGTTCGCTGCCAGCAGTTGTTGTGCCTGCGATCGCATTGATGAATCGAGGAAAAACCGTGTCTGGTTTGGTTGGCACATGACGGATTAGAGGCAGGCCCGCTCCACGGGCGCCTTTCCATCAATCCTGTCCCCCCATCCAGATGATGCAACTCACCTCATTCGGCCTGCTCATGGGCCTGTGTCTGACACAAGGCCTCGCCGCCCAGGCACCCCGCCCCGCCAATCCCGAAACCAACTCCGATCTGGAACAGGCTGCACGCGACGTGGCCAGTCATCCGTACGGAATCATAGCCACGAATGGGGCACACATCGGCCTCGCAGGCTCGCTGCAAGTCGACTTTGGCGCAACCAACGTAGCCATAACGCCCCTGCTCGGGCCTGATGCCCCGCAGAGCATGCCGCTGACGATCGCTGCCAGCCAAGTCATGCGTGGCAGCGAAGCACTGCATGGGTTCGGCGAACGCAAGGCGCAACTGCGCAGCGATGACGTCATCGACTTCGCACTTGGCCATGGGGTCACCGAACGGTTCGTGACCCGCGAAGACGGTCTGAAGCACAGCTTCTTCTTCGCCAGCCGCCCAGCCGGATCAGGTGACCTGGCCGTGCGGCTCACGGTCCAGACGCTGCTTGCGTGCCAAGCCAACGCCCACGCGGAGCAACTTCAGTTCTCCGCTGGCACGCTTGGCTCCATCCACATCGGCGCGGTCGTTGGCATTGACCGCACCGGCCAACGCGCCGACGGCTACATGCGCTTTGACGGCGAGCACCTTGACCTCGTGCTGCCGGCCGCGTTCGTGGATTCGGCGAACTATCCGCTCGAGCTGGATCCGATCATCAGCGGTGCGATCAACGCCGGCCGGTCGTTCAGTGACACCAACCCGGACATTGCCTACGACACCAGCAACGCGGTCTACCTGGTCGCCTATGAGTCCGTCGCTTCCGCAACGGATCAGGACGTTTGGGCGCAACGCATCACCTACGATGGAGTGCGTCTGAGCAACCCGATCTTGATTGCCAGCAACGCCCATCGCTCGACTTACCCAACCGTCGGCAACTGCAATAGCCTCGACAACTTTTTGGTTGCTTGGGAAGACAATGGGTCGGGCGCTTCCTGGGATGTTCTGTGCCGCAGTGTCGACGCTGCAACCGGCGCAACGTCAGGCATTGGGCAGATCGCAACCGGCACATCACAACAAACCCGCCCGGATGTTGGTGGGGACTCTTACGATGCAAGTCCAGGCACGGGGCTGTGCATGTGCGTTTGGGAGAACCAGGGATCGGGTATCGAAAGCTGCGTGGTGCGCATGCAGAACGATCCGCCAACCGCGGACAGCTACCAGTTTTTGACGTTTCCCAGCACCGTTGCCGACTTTCCCGCAATCACCAAGGACGGCCGCAACGCAGGGATTTGGTTCGTTACATGGATCCGCGCGAATCGAGTCTGTGTGAGAGGGGTCGACTACCTGGGCAACCCGGTAGGCAACGAGGTCGCTACTGGCATTTGGACGGATCTAGTGACTCGTCCCGACGTCGACGGAGATGCGGCGAGCTTCAAGGTTGTGTTTGAGCACCACAATGGCACGTTGAATCAGAAGAGCATCCGGGTCATGCATGGGACTTGGGACGGAACCGCGCTACAGCTTGGCAACTCGGCCAATCTTGCCTTCTACCAACAAGGATCCTCAACTAGCCCCGCGATCTCGCTGATGGGTTCGAAGTACACGGCCTCATGGATCAATGTCAACACCGTGCGAGTGCAGAACCTCGAACTCGACAGCACGCAAAAGTGTGGCTCCGAGTTCGTCGTCAGCGCGCCGAATCGCACCTTCCATGCTCCCGCCCTCGCATCGCGTCGCAGCGGCGGCGATAGCACGAGTGAATCGGGACTGCTGGCCTATCAGCCGTACGATACGACTTCGGGCAGCAATGGCCTTGATGCGCGCCTCTACGCCACGTTTGGCAACAACCCGATCGTGCCAGTAGCTGGCGCTGGCGGCTGCGGTGTCGGCGGTTCCATCGGCACCAGCGGAGGCTACTTCGCGCTGGGCAACCACGACTTCAAGGTGACGCTCACCGGTGCCAGCCCGTCGGCGGCCTTGGCGATCTTCATCGCCAACACAACCGGCGGCCCGGTCAACAGCCTGTGTGGCCCCACCTGTGGCTTCATCACGCCAGACATCACGTTCACCGTCGGCATCTCGGGAGGTTCCGCCGAGTTGCCGATCAACCTGTCGTGCAACCTGTCATCCCTCGGCTGGCAACTTGGTGCACAATGGGCCGTCTTGGACCTCCAACCAACCGGTTGCACGATCCTGCCCGATTTGCACTTCTCGGACGCGATCCGCATGACGCTCGGCAACTAACCGAGACGGCGGCCGCAAACGCGACTGCCGATTCTTGGCAGGGCATCCTGGCTTTCGAACTTCGAGAAGTGAGCCAGTCCGCCTGGGCGACATTGCGCACGATTGCAGCCGACTGGCGCATGTTGCCAATCCAGCTTCGACTACCGCAGGCGCTGTGTTGTGGGATGAAATGCACGCGATGCAAATCTTGAGAAGGCCCACGAGCAACGGCATCGCCTGCTCGCCGCGGACACCGAAGCCCGGTTCTCTGGACCATGGTGCAAACGAGGCGCTGCCCGCGTAGCGTTCGATTGGCTCGACTCGCCACCGCTGCTGTTGATCCTTGATTGGAAGCCTGCAGTGGCAGCCTTGACCACCGAACCGCAAACACGAACTCAACCGCGCCGGCGCACACGAGCGCTCGGCCATGCTGCGTTGCGCTAGTCAACTGCCGGCAAACAACGGAATCTCAAGGATGCTCGACGACAACCAAAAGGAATGCCTGATCCGTTACGTCGCCGAGTGTCACGAGATGTCGGCAGACGAGCGCGCTGCGTTCATCGACCGAGTGTCGCGCGACGACCCGGCAGTGGCGCGGGAGCTGGCCGATCTATTGCGGCAGGACACTGGTGGCTTCCTCGCAGTTCCGATCGTGTCCCACCCCGACAGCGAGCGCTTGGCATTCGATGACCAAGAAGGCGCGACCCGGGCGGGAGCGGAACCTGACGGGAGCGATTCGGACCTGCTCGGTGTCCCGCGGCAGATCGGGCCCTACCAGATCCTGTCGCAAGTCGGGACAGGCGGCATGGGGTCCGTCTATCTTGCCGAACAGCATGAGCCCGTTGCGCGCCGCGTCGCTTTGAAGTTGATCAAGCGTGGACTGGACAGCGCGGGCGTACTCAAGCGATTCGCGCTCGAACGCCAGGCGCTGGCCCTGATGAACCACCCCAACGTCGCGATGGTGTTCGACGCGGGCGCGACCGAGCAGGGACAACCCTTCTTCGTGATGGAGTACATCGACGGCCTGCCGATCACGGACTACTGCGACCGATATCAGCTCGATGTTCGGGATCGCGTCGCGCTGTTCGGCAAAGTCTGTGAAGGTGTGCAGCACGCGCACCACAAGGGAGTCATCCACCGAGACCTCAAGCCCACCAACGTTCTGGTGGCACACGACGACGGCCGCGCCACCCCCAAGATCATCGACTTCGGCATCGCGCGCGCCACCGACCAGGCTTCGATCGAGCACTCGGTGTTCACCGAACAAGGGCTGTTGCTTGGAACGCCGGAATACATGTCACCCGAGCAGGCGCGCATGGACACGAACGCAATCGATGCGCGAACCGACGTCTACTCACTCGGTGTGATCTTGTATGAGCTGCTCGCCGGGGCGCTACCGTTCTCAAGCGAAGATCTGCGGCGTGAGGGCTACTTCGAGATCCAACGCATCCTGCGCGAGGTTGAACCGCCAAAACCGAGCACACGTGCCGCTTCGACCCACGCCTCCGCGCCCAAATCGACGCGCAGGGGCACCACCAGCGACTTGACGCGATCGCGTAGCCTGCGCGGTGATCTGGACTGGATCGTGATGCACGCCATGGCCAAGGAACCCGAACGGCGCTATGCAACACCGACCGCCTTGGCGGAGGATCTAGCGCGCTTCCTGGCATTTCAGCCGGTAGTGGCCGGGCCGCCGAGCGCTGCATACCGAGCACGGAAGTGGCTGCGCCGGTATCGCATCCAAGCAGCGGCGGCAACTGCCGTGGTCGTCGCAATGATCCTCGGCTTGGTCCTTTCGCTGTGGCAAGCGGATCGCGCTTCGACGGCCGAGCAGATCTCCGCGCAACGCGCCGAGGAACTCGACATCGAGAAGGCGCGCGTCGAAGTGGAGCGCGACCGCGCAGCCGAAGAGAATCGTCGCTTTCGGCTCGTGCGTTACGCGATCGATCTTGAGGACAGCCGCAGAGAGTTCGCGGCACTGCACCCCGATCCCGAATCATGGCAAGGTGACTGGACCGCACTCGTTCCCAAACTCGAGCACTGGCTCGAGGCACGCGGTGATGCGTTGCGGACGGGCATCGAAGACGTCGAACAGGCGCTTGCCCAATTGCAGGTGGACGCCACCAGACAACCATCCGCAGGTGAGCCGCAGCGCAGCGATGCATTCGAGTTCGAGCACGCCGTCGACCGTTTCCTCCACCAGACTCTGACTAGCTTCCGCGAGCAGATGACGGACTTCCTGAATGAGCAGACCGGCACGCTGGCCAACGCCCGTTGGCGGCTCGCCTGGGCGCGTGTGGTCGACCAGCTATCGCTCGCCAACCCCAACGCGGTTACGACGTGGGCGACGGCGCGGGCGGCAATCGCCAAGGCGGACGATGTCGTCGCGAGCCGACTCTATGCGCAGACTCGCATCGACCTGAAGCCGCAACAGGGCCTCGTACCTATCGGCATGAATCCCGTCACCAAGTTGTGGGAGTTCTATCACCTGCGCTCGGCATGGTCGCCGCGCAACCGCTGGGACCCCGTCAAGCTGACGATCCCGAAGCACGACCCGGCGTCCGGCAAGATCGACATCGAAAACCACACGGGCATCGTGTTCGTATTGATTCCGGGTGGGACGTTCACGATTGGGGCGCAGGCAGAGAATACGGACGCGCCGAACTACGACTCATGGGCCGACGACGACGAATCCCCTCAGGAAGTCACCCTCGCGCCATACTTCCTGGCGCGGCACGAATTGACGCAAGTGCAGTGGGTTCGCCTATCGCGCAACGGTCAAAATCCGAGCCGCTATCCAGACGGATTCACGACCAAGATCCTGGACGCACCAGTGACCGGCGCGCATCCCGTCGAGTCGGTAACGTGGCCAATGTGTGTCGAGCTGCTCGCGCAGCATGGCTTGCTGCTGCCCACAGAGGCTCAATGGGAATACGCAGCACGGGCGGGCACCACGACGAAGTGGCACACCGGAGACGAACCAGCAAGCCTCGCAGGCTTCGCCAACCTGCTCGACATGCGCGCGCAACGTGACGGTCCCTGGACCGGTGACTTCGGCCCCTTCAACGACGGCTTCGTGATCCATGCGCCCATCGATCAGTATCGACCCAACCGTTGGGGTCTGCACAGCGTCAACGGCAACGTCATTGAATGGTGTCGTGACGGGTTCTACGACTACGGCAAGAACTGGCGGAACGGGGACGCGTTGCGAACCGACGACGGCGAGGTCTCCGACGCTCGAATCGCTCGGGGTGGCGGGTTCGACAACGACCCGCGCTACGGCCGATCGGCAAGGCGCTACAAATTCATGCCGGCCTACCTGAACCACAACCTGGGGCTACGCGCTGCCCGGATCCTGCAGCGTTGACTCGCCACGGCGCGAGCATGGGCGATTCCAACTGAGCTAACCGGTGCCGGCTTGGCGCGCTCGGCGATTCCCGAACCGAGCATCACCGGAATGATGCAGGCACCCGAGATCACCGCGCCAACGAAGAACACGAAGTGATTCACTTCATTCATCCCCTATCTCCAAGCGTCCTAGCGCACAGGTGATTCAAAGTGCGGCTCGGGCCACCCGAACCCCGCCACGCCACAGCCCCACCCGTCCTTCACCCAGTCAAGCCACGAGCTTCCAAGCCACGAGCTTCCGAGCCAGTCGCCACGGCATTCCGCCCGAAACCCATCCCCCGAAACTCACCGCTCCTCCACAGCGACCCGGCAGCCGCCATCTCAACCACCGTCACGCGCGCTGATCACGCCCCGAGCCAACCACCCCCACCATGCGGCGGAGCCCGCGCCACCGCCAACTCCGGCGCATCGAATGGCAGTCCCATGGCACGCAGCACGCGCTCGATCGAATCCGGGTCCTGGATCGCTGCCAGCAGCCGACGAACCCCACCGCAATTTGGAGACGTGAAGATCTCCACGCGAACCACGTACAGCACACAACTCCGCCCACCAAACTGGGGAAGGTCCGAGGGAAGCTGGCGGTCATGCGGCCGAATCATCGGCATTCAAGTGACCGATGCAACTCAGGTTGACGAAGCGCGATTGCGTTTCCGGATAGCACGCACCCAACGTAGTCATCTCAACTCCGTCTATTCTATGCACAGCTCTGGATGCTCCTCGCGCAACCATGCGGGGTAGAGATGAGTTCTCGCGTATTGGGCCCGCACGATGTCTTGATAGCGACGGATGCCAGGCGCTCGGTAGGCATAGCTCGGCGGCGTTCCGTACGACCGATCATCCGAGCGTCGACACTCGACACCACTTAGAGCTCGAGTCGAGGGCACACTCACGTGCTTGAGCTGCGGGTGATCAGGCAGCTTGAGATTTTCGCTCCGGAGACCGGTACCTCCAACCACAAACAGCCCTCTTAACCGACTGAGCGCAGACACATCCAAGTCGGCAACCTTCGGGCAGTCTTCGACGAGGATCGTTTGCAAGGTTGCTGGCAAGTCGGCGGCATCGATCTGCTCAAGGCTGCGCATGCGCACCAGCGACAACTCTCGAAGCTCATCGCATGCGGCCAACCCCCGCAGGTGCTTGGCATTTCGCAGCAAGGCGAGGCCGACGTATTCGAGACTCGGCAGCTTGTCGAACAGATTGCCCGGATTCGAATTGCCTTGCGTCAAGTCCAAGACACGCAGGCTGGCCGGCAAGCCGTTTGCATCACCACCGACCTTCCACTTGCGAAGCCCGAGCCCCGACAGCTGAGTCTCGGCGAGACCGCGCAGACCGGGCCACCAAGCACAAGCAAGCCGCTGCAATTGCGGGAAGCAATCCAGGTGAAGTCTGCCAGAGGCATGATCGTTCGTCAGGTGCAGGTAGCGCAGTTGCTCAAGCTGCTCGAGAACCGACCAATCACGCGCGACCAATCGTCGACTGGGGCTCATCGAAAACCCAACCAGGCCTTTGAGCTCCGAGAGAATCGACAGGTCATCGATCGGCAAGTCATCTTGCCGGTAGAGACGCAACTCAGCTGCGCCCAAGCGCTCCATCGCTTCGAGCAGAGAGTTATCAAGCGGCCCGGTCCAAATGAGGCCAGGTCCGTACGCGCCGATATCAGCATCAAGCATGACTAGCGTTCTCAGTTGGCCCCATCGAAACTACGACTGCCTCCGCCTCACAACCTCACGAAGACGAATGGCCGGCCCATAGGTCTCATTGACGACCAAGACTTGGCGTAGGACATCATCAACTTCCTCGATCGGCATGCCAAGAGAGTGCATGCAGCTCGCCAAACGATGTCCCGTCTTGGATGAACGTGGATTCATCTCGAACGCTCGCCGAAGGCCAAGCAATGCTCCCTCCGCATCACCCAAGGCAAGCATCGACGCACCAATCATCTCCCACGTCTTGTAGTGCTCATCAAGCTCGATAGCTTTTCGGAAACACTCGAGCGCGCGCGAGTAATCAGCGTCCGCAAAGGCGGTCTGCCCTTTGTTGTGCAGCCGCGCGGCAGGGCTCAAGTCGCTGTCGCCTTCCGTCATTTGCAATCAACCCTAACCGCAGACCTAGTTCCATTCCGAACTGGGAACGCCCCAATCGGCAGCAGCCTGAAGACACGCCGCCTCACGAGTTTCATGCCAACTATCGAACAAGCACGGCTGCCCCAAGTTCGCGAAGCCGAACAGAAACCATCCGCCCGACTCTGCATCGCGCTCGATCGACAGCCACGCGACTTCGCCGACTGATTCCATGAGCCACACACATCTATTGTTGTCGGTCATCGAAGGAGCACGTGCATCAGCTGCACTACGCGACTCGCCAACTGCATGGGCTCACTCCAATCGGCAGTGACGACTTCGCTGCCGGACTCTTCGGCAGACGTATTGATCCGGCGGCCAACTGATCGAAGCGGCATCACGTAGGCACGCGAGTTTGTTGTCACCGCAGCGCGCTCAACTTGTTGGTTTTTGTCCTGGCACCGTACTAACATTTCTGGTGACAAGCTCATCTGGCTGCGTGACTAATTGCAGGTCAACTGCACGCCATTGCTCGCACGAATTGCGAGCAGGCCGTTCACGTCCGCTATGGGCAAGAACTGCACAAAGGTCGTGCCCACAGCCGTCACCGGTAGATTCCAACTAACCGTCGCGTTGCCGGCGACGTCCGCCGTGACGACCTGCAGACTGTTCGCATTGCTCAACAGCGAACAACCGCTCAACAGCGGGATGCCAACCTGCTGCGACCCAATCGCGACGATGACTGGACTGTTGACGAAGCAGCCGGTGCCAAGCATGAACACGCTGCGGGTGTTGCCAACCACAAGTTCATTGCCGGCCAACTGCGCGCCGGCGCACCCTTGGCCATAGTTGGTGAATGTGCAGCTCGCGGTCTGGTCCGGTTGAAACGACACGTAGAGCTCGGTCCACGTGTAGACCGACGTGCCCAGGCCATTGCCATCACTGCGACATTCGTTGTTGACCAACACGTCGACCATGCCCGAGGCGCCGAAGGTGTACGGGAACGAAAAGTTCTGTTGCGCGGCCTGCGACACTTCGAGCGTGCCGTCGTTGCCGATGTCGATCACGCAGTTCGCCGTGCCATTGGCACCAACCGTTGCCAGGTTGTTGCGCCATGAGATCACGATGTTGCCGGGAGTGCCCGGCGCCGCAGCGAACGAAGCCAGCACGCCGTGGCCACCAAAGGTCGCGCCAGCGGCAGCCGCCGATTGCGACGTTCCCGACGAGTCGCCGACCGCAGCGCGCGTCGTTGCTCGTTCGAAGAAGTTGAACCCCGCACCACCGGAGAACCCCGCCGTCGGGTAGATGATCGTCGTCGCCGTCAACCAATCAGGACTCGGTGACTGCGACGAGCTCTGGAACACTTGATTGGGACTGCTGCCAATCGCGGTTCCTTGCGGCGTAACGGCAAACGTCTGCGCCGCGGCGGACGTCATCGTCGCGATCGGAGTGGCAGCCGACAACGTGACGGTTGCCTGTGCGGACAGGCCGGCAACCAGCGAGGGAAGAACAAGTAGCTTGAGTGCGCGCATGGAGTCTCCGGGGATCAATCCTGGCTGCCCACCATACAGGGGGAGCGGATCGATCTGGTGGGCATTCGTGGCTGGAAGAAGCTGCACCTTGGTGTTGACGGAGAGGGCGTGATCGTTGGGCATCGACTGACGGATGCGAGCGCCGATGACGGCAACGTCGGTGTTGATCTCATGCGTCGCGTGCCAGGCAAGATCCGTAGGGTCACGGTGGCGGTGCCTATGACAATCGTGCGCTGTATCACGCTGCGACTGGCCGAGGCGCGAAGGTCGTTGTGCCACCGGTCAAGGCTGCGCAAACCGGTAACCGTGGATGTCGTGCGCGAGATCCTGTCATTCGACGCGTTCGCAAGGTGGTCGACGGCAATGGATGAAGGAATCTGGCTACCTCCAGCAGGCCCGCGTCGAGAACACGTTCATGCGCTACAAGAAGATCCTTGGCGAATCGACTGTATGCGCGTGGCGCGGACTGGCAGTCGGTCGAGGCTCGACTTGTATGCAACATCCTCAACCGAATGACCGAACTAGGAATGCCGGCTTCCTACGCGGTTCGGATGTGAGTTCGGGTTCTATTGGCCACGGTCTTGCCGAGCTTGGTTTGCTGCACCAACGCCCTGCAACGACCGGTGCGCTGGTCGATCGGCTAGCCAGCGGCACCATTCGGCGAGGAGCGGGGAAACGCAGTTCTCGCTACCAAGCGACAATCTGGTAGGCGTCGCTGGTAAGGATGGCTTGTGGCGTAACTACCGCCAACTGCGCGTGGAAGACAATCGGCCGAACCGCCGCCGGCAGAGCTACTGAGAACGGTTGGCCGGGCGTCATCAACACGAGCACATCCGGGGTTGGTAGCAACAGGCACGGGCCAGTTGTTGCTGGCGGCAGCAGTAGCGGGTTGAGACCAAAGCCGAACACCGTTACCGAGGGCAGAAACGTGGAGGTCACCAGGACCCCCGAGTTCGTGAAGGTTGGCGCTACGGTGAAGCCGGCTTCGTTAAGGCACGACGTAGCCGTCTTGCTGACGTCGATCGGCACGTCTGGCACCAGCCGCGCAGTGACCTCGAGGTCGCTCCAGCCTGGCCCCGAATGCTCACTGTGCAAGATGATGCGCACTGCGAACGGGGTGCTTCCCAAGCTCGTTACCGGGACGGTGATGGGGCCCGACTGAGACAGGTTGAAGATGTCGAGGTTGCCGTCGTTGCCAAGGTCGACTTGCGCATAGGGTGCCAGGGTGTACGGGCCGATCGCCAGTTGTTGGCTGATTTCGAGACGTGCTCCGGCGGGTATTGGTGATGAGTATTCGAGCAGGAACTCCTGCGGACGCGCCCTCGCCGTGAAGTTGACATTCGGCGCGACGCTAAGGAGGTTGCGCATGCGTGTCATCGAACCGGTGGGAGTCTCGATGAGCTCCCAGGATGTGGTCGCTACGCCGGTGCCGATGCTAGACAACGTAGCAGAGCAGTTGCCCGTCGTTGGCAAGGGTCCGGCGGGGACCACGTCTCCAGCCAACACGAAGCCGCTGACGCTGCATACGATGTTGGTTGCTGCCGAGAGCGATGTCGTGACGGATTGCGCCGTTAGCGGCCCGAGTGCCAAGAGGGCAATCAAGATTGAGCGTGCTTGCATGAATGAATCTCCTTCGCGGCACTTCCGCCGCCGGTTGGGAGCATATCAAAAAGTCGGCAAACGTGGGCGGGAGGGGCAGCGATGTCACGATTCTGTTGGCGTAGGGCATGGACATGGCGCTGGCCGATACCGGCATCGTGTCCGGCCAGCCAGAGCAGCAGCGGTATCTTCCGGTTGTCGAATGCAACCATGATGAACTCTGCCTCCTACTTGACGACCTTCTGGCTCAATGGACGCAGGCCCCCTTCGACCTGCTCGAACAGCTCGGCGTCGCGCAACACCACGACGGACGATCCACGCTGCCAAGCCTGAGTGCTGACCAACTCGACCACGAGGTTGTCGACTGTCCGGCGACTAACCACGAAACCGCCCTACCCGTCTCACCGATACGCCGCTGACAAGTCGCTACGGCTACTTGCAGTTCCTTGATCGAATCCGAGTTGGCGCGTCCGTCGACCCGCATCGTGCACGACTGGTTCACTCCGTCCGCCCGGTCACCAGTGTTTTTCGAGACGACACGCACGTTCGCAACGAAGCTCTGCTTGCCAAGGCGCGCGGCGGTGCGTTCGTAGAGCCGGCGATCGCGCGCACGAAAATCCAACGCACCGCGGCAAGTGCCGCCGGATCCTACGCGCAGAGAAACCGTGCCCGATACGGCAACGACAGCACCCACTGCCGCACCGACGCATCATCCGGGATCACCTTGCCTACCAAGAACGCAGCCGTATTAACCATCCGTCGCGTGGCCAGGCACGCGCCAACAAGTCGGTTGGCGATCGCCGGCGATGGCACAGGCTCTCGGCGAGCAATCCGTAGATCCTCTTCGTTCGACCAGGGCCGATTCGGCCGCGGACGCAACGGGTTCAGGTCGAGGCGGAAGACGTCGGACAGAACCGGGTAACCATCGACGACAAGGTCTAATCGATCTGCCTGATGTCCCGAGGGTTGCAGGAGGACTCGTTCGATCTCGGCAACGCAGGACTGCATGCGGTAGAGCGTTGCCGCAGGCGCGCACCGCGCATTCTGGTAGTAGATTCACGCCAATCCGGTGACACTGTGCCGGTAGGTGCCTAGCGTCGGCACGCCTTCTGCCCCTCAGGATTCGGTCTCTCCCATGCACGATGCTCTCACTATCGCTGTGACCTTGTTGTCATTGGCTTCGTCAATGACATGCCAAGACGCTCAGACAAACAGCGCTGTGATTGTAGCCCATCTGGAGTGGGAGCCGGGCACCGTTGGAGCGAGCGCGCCACGCCGCGTCGCGCTCGGCGCCGAGCCGCCAGCAGGTGTCAAGCTGCCGGCTGGCATCGGTAACCCGCACTTCGGCAGCCTATCAATCGCCGGTGGGCGCATGGCTGTGGCGCTCGACGCCAACCCGGGCAGCCCACGGCTCTGGATCGACCGGGACTTCGACGGAGATCTAGCCGAGGAGAAGACTACGCGCCTGTCGCGTGAGCGCCATGGCTTTGCGCGAACGCAAATCGTGCTCGCGCCATACGACGGCGAAGCCGAACCGGCGCCGCTGCAGCTGCACTGGACCTGTGACGTCGCAGGTGCCGCACCGCGGTTGTCGGTGCGACTCCTGGTGCACCGACGCGGCACGATCGTGCTCAGCGGTCGACTGCGACTGGTAGCTGTGACAGATGGCAACGGTGACGGCCGCTTCGACGACGAAAAGGCGGACAAGATCTACTTGGACATCAACGGCGATGGCGCCCTGCAATTCGGCAGCACCAACGGTGAGCGCATTCGCCCCGGAGAGCCGTTTCGCGTCGGTGAGGAAGGCTGGACCGTTCGAGTTGCGAGCGCATCGGGCCACGCCATCGAGTTCGAACGCAGCGACAAGGTGCCGCCGGCCGTCGCACGCAGCTGGCCAGTTTCCCAGCGTCGGCCCGTGGCGGGAACGAAGCGCAACCCGCCCCAGCAATCGTTGGCGGAGTTGAAGGAGCGCTTCACAAGCGAACAGTCGAGGTCACCGGCGCAGCGCTATGCGACCATCAATCTGATCGGTAGTGTCGGCAGCGCCGCCGCGTTCGATGCCCTGACCGAGATCGCCGGTGCTGCCAAGGACAACGCGACGCGCTCCTCGGCGTTGCGGGCCCTCGGCAATTCTGCGTTCCTGGCGACGCGCAAAGAGCCATTCGCTGCCCTGGCGCGGAACGCCGATGGCCAGTCAGCCCAGGCGATTGCGCAGGCTCTCTACTACGCTGGCCATCCCGACCGCGACGCAATCTACGCCGAGATGCTCGCATCGTCTGACTATGCTCTGGTGATGGCGGCGGTGAGGTGGTTGGCCTACTCGGATAGCGAGCAGGCGACCAGCTCCATCCTCGCCGCCGTCGAAAAGGGCAGCATGCCGGCAGTGCGCCGCGCGGCGTATGTCTACGGCGCGCGCAACCTGCCGAACGGACCTCCGATCGACACCGTGTTGCGAGCCGCGCGTGACGACGACGCAACGCTGCGCGCGCAGGCGATCAAAGACCTGGGTGTGCTTGGCCATCCGGACGCCGTTCGACTCGCCCTTGTCGAGGCCGCAAAGCGCCCTGTGGCCGTTGCGACCGGGAAGGTCGTGTGTGAGGTTCTGGGTGCCGCCGGCACCAAGGACGGTGTGGCAGCGATCCTTGGCCTCCTGGATGATGACAGCCTGCACGCCAACGTGCGCAAGGAGGTCGTCAACCAGCTGCGTCTCGTGCGCACCAAGGAGGGCAGCGACTTGCTGATCAAGGCGCTGCGATCCAAGCGGCCGTCGGTTCGCGCAGTCGCCGCCGAGATCCTCAGTGACCTTCCCGAGCGCCGGGTGACCGAGGCGTTGCTGACGCGCGCCAAAAAGGAGAAGGACAAAGAGGTCCTGCCGCTGCTTCTTGAAGCACTTGGGGACCACGGCGATCCGATCGCGTTGTCGACGTTGCGAAGCCGCACGCGACACCGCCAGCCCGAGGTCCGGATGGCGGCCGTGCGAGCACTTGCTCGGCTCGGCTTCCACCACGACAAGGTTCGCGCGTTCTTCTTGTCGATGCTCGAGTCCAGTGAGTGGGTCGACCGCGTACTGGCGCTGGATGCGGCCAAGGCGGCCGGCGGCGTGAAGCTGTTGCCCAAGGTGGTCAAGAGCCTCAACCATCGCAAGTGGCAGGTCCGTCTCGCGGCGGTCGAGACGCTAGGTGCGCTGCGTGCCCGCGAGGGCGTGCTGCCGCTGATTGAGCGCCTCGACGGTGAAGAGGAACGCCGCGTGCGCGACACCATCGCGCGCGTGCTGTTCGAGCTGACTGGCGTCAACTGCAGCGACAACCTGAAGACTTGGCGCTTGTGGTGGTCGGAGAACGGCAAGACGTTTGCCGTCCCAGACGAAGTTCCGGTGCTGCCCGATCGCTCGGCTGGTCGCACCTCCGCGGGCTTCTACGGCATCCCGATTGTCTCGGAACGCATCGTCTTTCTGATCGATCAATCCGGATCGATGAGCGCGATCGGCGAGCAGAAGGAACACTATGCCGAGAAGTCCCTCAACCGACTCGAGGTCGCCGTGCGCGAGACCCTCGGTGCACTCGCCAAGCTAGGCGATCGCGCCAAGGTCAACGTGATCCTGTTCCACTCAACGATTCATCCTTGGGAGGAGCAGATGAAGCGTCTTGGACCCAACCGCAAGAAGCTCAAGAGCAAGCTTGAGTCCCAGAGGCCCATGGGTGGCACCAACATCTACGATGGCCTCGAGCTGGCACTGCGGATGAAGGACGTCGACACGATCTTCCTGTTGTCCGATGGCTCGCCCGGTCAGGGCAAGTTTGTCGCGACGCCGGACATCCTGCGGGCGATCCGACGCGAGAATCAGACGCGGCGTATTGCGATCCACTGCGTGGCGGTTGGCATGGATTCCGAACTCCTACGAAAGCTGGCTGCCCAAAACGGGGGCAACTACGTGCGGCGCTGAGCCCGGCTGTCGAACGCGCCCGCCAACGGTCTCCCGAGTTATAAGGCCGATCGACGGCAGGGCGTGGAGCCGTCGGGGCGCTGAGGCTGCGGAGACAGTACGGATCTCACTCGAGCTGCGTCCCGGCGCGTTCCGGCGCGGCTAGACTGCCCCCATGGACACGCATCCACTGACGGTTCTCTCGCGCTTTACATCGACGATGCACTCGTTCTAGGACCCGCGCTTCCTCCGGATCCGTGCAAATCGTCGAGCCCTTCCTATTCGCCATCCTCAGCAACCTGAGGAACGTTGTCGGTGCCGCAAACTGACATCCGGTTGCCACGCACCCCGTGAGACGTCATGAAGTGTCGGCGCGGTCGACGAACCAAAGCCAGCAGCCGCTCCATCAGCACCTGCGGGGCAAGCACCACATGCGTCGAACCATCCCGCCAGGTCTTCTTCAGTGAATACGCAACCCGCCCGGCTGGCAATCGCTGGCCGCCCGGCGTACCGACACAGATGCTCGAGCCGTTTGCGATCACCGGCAGCTACTCGCACCGCCGCGTGCAGCTTCGTCTGGGACGACAAAGGTCTTGCCGTTACGTTGTCGAGGTTTCGTCGGCTGGGTGGCTGGCCCTTGGCGCGAGGCGCCGCCCTTGGTCTGTCTGTTGTTGCTTGCGATAGGCGAATATCGTTGCCGAAGCTGCGTTTGCGGCAACTCAATCCAAGCGGCTCCGCCGTCAACGCTTCTCGTCCAGATTGTCCATGGCGGTGGCAGTGCATTCGCGACGACGGGTGAAAGGCTCGATGCCCATGTCTGAACATCCCTCCTCTTGTTCGCAATCGTCAGAGTCCGCATCTGCATTGGCAGCCCACTCGGGAGGAGCGGCAGCCGCTTGCCGCGGAGCCTACAGTTTGACGATCAAGCGCGGGATCCTGGCGCTGGTCATCATGTTTGGATTCCAGACGCTGGTCGGAATTGGCTTGTCCTACGGAGCCAGATTCATCTGGGGTGCCGATGCCGTCAACCTTCCCATGATCGGGATGGCATCGGTGCTAATCGGCGGGAGCCTCGTGCTGCTGTGGGTCTGGGGTGACATCCGCCGATTTGGACCGTCATTCATGCCTCAGATCGGATTACGGCGTGGCACCATCCAAGCCGCCAAGGCTGTGGTGCTCGTCTTGCTATTGGTTGGCGCCACACACCTGCTCGCTTGGGTATATCGATCGGTGATCCTTCCCCAATGGGGTCAAGGGGGCATTGTTGGCGGTGGTTCCGAGATGTTCGCTCGTCTGCAAGAGTCGGGCTCCGCCCTGGGCATGACCGGCTTCTTGGCGTTGGCGCTGCTCGTTGGGCCAGTGATGGAAGAGGTGGTTTTCAGGGGCTACCTGCAATCGGCTCTCGCTCGGCGGATGCCCGCATGGGCGGCCATTACAATCACGTCCGTGGTGTTTACGCTTGGACATGGACCGGCTGTCCTGTGGCCGATGTATTTCCTCTACAGTGTCGCCTGGGGTTGGATCTTCGTTCACACGCGATCTCTACAGGCAGCCATCGCTTCGCATGTGCTCAGCAATGCGTTCTACACCGTAGTCGCCGTCATGGGTTGGGAGGTCCTGGCCTGAAGCGTGGCCGCCGAGTAGACCGCGAAGCGTCGCTCGAGAAGCGTCTCGACCACGGAGCCGGCGGCTCATCGTGCGAAGCTTGGCGCGACGATTCTGCCGCACCGCGCAGACGGCCGAAGACGTGACCCAGGCGACCATGGCAACGGCGATCGAACAACCTCCCAAGTCGATCCTGCAATTGCGAGGGTGCCTGGCAACCGTCACCCGCAACCTAGCCAGCAAGCACTACCGTAAAGATCGCCAGTCAAAGCGCGCGAGAGTGCGGCCGCCGAGATCTCGGCATTCCAGAGAGCACGGAGAGAACCCACCTGGCTGGGCATTGGTCAAACAATCAGCGGCTCGGACCACCCGTCCGGCGCATCGAATGGCAACCCCATGGCACGCTGCACGCGCTCGATCGAGTCCTGATCCTGAATCGCCGCCAGCAGCCGACGCGTTCCACCGCAGTTTTGGGCACGTGAAGAGTCTGGGCGCAGAGCGAACCAACGAGACTCAAATGCACGGCAAACATCGACAGCAGTATCCGCATGGCAAGACTCTTCCTTCGGCTATTCCTTCCTGGAGACCGCTCAGGGCAAGGACACCACGGAGTGCGTCAAACCGCGGTCTAATCGGTTGCAGGTAACTCGCCTAGCCAGATCGCAACAAGCAACTCACGGGCGGTCGTGACATCCACCCCCACCATCGTTGGCTGGCCCTGCCATCCCGCATCAACGCCGCGGCGCGAACTGCCAAGCGGCGGCCCGCTGCCGACAGCCTGAGTAACCGTGATGCGGCTGCCCGATCGCATTTCCCAAGTTGATTGCCGCGAGACAGACGTTGTCGCCTGGTCTGCATCGGTTCTCAGTGTACGCGGACGGCCTGTCAGGAGGCCGGTGGCAACGCAAAGTGGAGTCGATCAACTCAGCATGTTTGCGGCGCTTGACTACGAAGTCAGCGCTTTGTGAGTCGCTACTCAAGCAGGTTGGCCAACGTCTCCGCCACGCTCCGCGCACCGGGCACACCGAGCGATCGTTCGACGTAGCGTAGTTCTCCAACTCCCATGTTCTTGCTGGTCGACAATGCCTGGCGGGCACCGATGAAGTCGCCCGATGCAATCAGAGAGCGTGCGCGGAAGTAGATCAGGCGCAGGTCCTGGGGCGAGTCGGCATCCACAGGCCCCAGAAACTCGGCGAGGTCTTCGTGGCGGCCGAGTTGTTCGAGCGCTACGGCTTTGAGAACCTTGGCTGCGTCGTTGCCAGCCTCCGCTCCGAGTTGATCTGCGAGCATGAGCATACGTTCGGACCACGCCTCGCTGAGCGACGCCGAGAGCGTTTCGCGGATCAATGCTGGCAAGCAGCTCGGGTCAAGAGACTTGTTCAGTGTCTCGAGCACGGCGAAGCTCGCGTCGGCATTGCCGGAACCGTTCTCCAGGGCAGCCAGCGTTGCCAGATGTGCGGCCTCCTGTGCTTCGGTTGCGAGTGAACGCAGCTTCTGCACAGCATCCCCAAACTGACCAAGCTCCCGGTCGGATCGCGCAACGGCTGCGACGACGCCGCTGTGCGAAATCGGCGCCTTGGCGAGCACGCGTTGCCAGGTATCGCTTTCGGTCTGCGCCGGAACAGACAGCCAACCACGTTCGCGCATGACCAACAGGCGCCACCATGAATCCTGCGCACTTGCCATTGCGGTTTGCATCATCGCATTGGCAGCGTCGGCGTCGGTCAAGTCCGTGGCGAGCGGCACTAAGCGAGACAACAAACCGCGCAGTGGGTTGTCGGGTTGCGGCGCGAGATCGTCGAGGATCAGTTGCTTGGTCGCAAGCAACTGCTCGGTCAACCGACCGCTGTCTTCATTGATGCCGCGCAACGCGACCAGTCTTAGCACGGCTCGTTCTGCTTGGGCGCGGGGTGCCTGCGACCCGGCGAGCTTGCCACCAAACTGGGCTTCGAGCCACTCGATCGCGGCGGGATAGTCGCCAATGCGCAAGCAAGTCTCGGCACCGCGGACCTGTATGCGTGGCAGTTCTGGCGACCAGGATGGCAGCGCTGCCGCCGCGGTGCGAAGCGCACGCAGTTCGCCACGGGCATCGCCGACATGCGCGGCGAGGTCGGCGGACAACAGATGCGCCGTCGCTAGACCTGGGTCGATTGCGAGCACTTGCTGCAGCGTGTCTCGGGCAGCTCCCGCCTTGCCGGCTGCAAGGTGCACGCGTGACTTCAGCATGAGTGCCAACGCGGGATCCGTTGCCGTCAATTGCGCTGCGGTTGCGAGCGCGTCATCGATCCGCCCCAACACGGCGAGTGCTCCGACACGATGAATGACGGGTTCGATCAGCTCGGGCGCAGCATTGTGAACGACGTCAATCAATGCTAGAGCCGTTTGCGCGAGCGCGGTCTTGCGCGGTGCTTCGATCGGCAGTGCGACTAACGGGCACAGTCCCCGACTGAATCTGGTTGGGCCAGCCAGCCGCGACGACGATTCGGCAAACTCAAGCAGCACCCGTGCCGTCAGCAACACCACCCAGGGTTCGTTATCGACGGCAGTCAGGACCTTGGTGACTGTTTGCACCGCGTCATTGAGGGCGCTGTCGGATGGATCAAGGCATCGCAATCCTGCCCACAGCAGCAGCGGTGTTCCGTAGTTGGGTCGCAGTGTCGCGGCGCGTAGCAGGTCATCCTCACTTTGCCGGAGTTGGGCAACTTCCGGACGGGTGCGGCACCAACCGCGATGCAGAAACGCAAAGTAGCGGTGGTCGGTGGTGAGTCGTTGGTCAGCGAGCGCGTTGGAGAACGATTCGATCGCTTGCCAGTAGCGATGGTGCAGTTGATGGAGCAGCCCGCGGAAAAACTCGACTTCGCCACTGTCTTCGTCGGCGAGCGCGGCAAACGCGGCATTGCATGCTTGCTCGTCGCCGTCGACGAAATCGAGCAGCGCCTTCAACGCGCGGTCGGCGGCGTTGGCCGCGGGCAACTTCAGTAGCCGCTCACAGGCAGCGCGGGATGCCGCCGAATCACGGCCGACGTCCATCAGTACGCGAACCAACAATCGATGGGTCCGAATGTCGTCTGGATATTCGCGAACCAGTTCCTGCGCGCGCTGTTCGGCCGATGCCGCGGCGGGCGAGACGGCGAGTTCGGGCGCGGGCAGGTGGTTGCCGAGGCCGACGGTTTCAAACCAACGGCGGGATGCCCCCCCAAACACGGTGAGGCCTTCAGGCGATAGGGCTAGCACCTTCGGGACTTCTCGTAGCTCGGCTTCGAGGTGTTCGACGCGGGTTTCGTGATACTGCAGCCAGCCGAATCCGAGCGAGCCCAAGGCGACTACCAGCAGCAGTGCTGCACCTGCATAGAGGCCGGGGCGGCGTCCGGCGCGGCGCAGCAACCGCCCCGTCGGTCCAACGCCTGAAGCGCGAACCGGATCGCCCGATGCGAATCGGCGCAGATCGTCGGCCAGTTCGGCGGCGCTCCGGTACCGGCGCGCCGGCTTCTTCTCAAGGCATCGTACGACGATATTGGCGATCCCGGCCGGAACATCGGGAACCAGCCGACGCGGGTTTACGACTTCGGCCGAACGGATCTGGTCGAGCATGTCAGGCAGCGCCGGCGCCGCGGAAGGTCGCCGCCCTGTCAAGCATTCGTAGAGCACTGCGCCGAGCGAGTAGATGTCGCTGCGCGAACCGATCTCTCGGCCAACGACCTGTTCTGGCGACATGTAGGCGGGTGTGCCAAGGAAATCCCCAGTGCGCGTCAACCGCGAATCGTCGTCGCGCGACGTAGCCAAGCCGTAGTCGAGAATCGTGATGCCGTCGGTGCCGGCCATCAGGTTGGCCGGCTTGATGTCACGGTGGATCACGTTGCGACGGTGCGCAAACTCCAAAGCATCAGCGACGTCAGCAAACGCCGCCGCGAGTCGCATGGGATCTTCGAGCCAGCTACGAGCGACGGCGTGATCGATGTCGCGCTTGTCACGATCCGCCTCGAGCAGCCGTTGCAGCGAGTGTCCCTCGAGCAAGCCCATCGCGAGGTAGGCGCAGTTGTCGTGTGATCCGAACTCGTAGATCGGTACGATGCCTGGGTGTTCTAGCGATGCAGCGGTGCGGGCTTCGCGCTCGAAGCGCGCGATCGAGCGCATGTCGCCAGCGGCGCTGGCGTGCAATACCTTGAGGGCAACTCGGCGTTGATTTGGAACATCTTCCGCTTCGTAGACGACCCCGGCACCGCCTTCGCCGAGCTTGCGCAGGATGCGGTACGCGCCAAATCGGTGGGGAATGTCCCGCGGAGGCGCCATCGCCAGGCGGTCGACCGCGCCCAATTGTTCGAGCTCGGCAAGGAACGCTGCACGCAATGTTTCAGGCAGGCCCTCGCAGAAGGTGCCCGGTAGCAGCGATGGATCCCGATCAGACCGCTCGAGGTAGTTTGCGAGCGCCGTATCGAGCTGTTCTTCAAAGTCGTCGTTGTTCACTGCACCTTCGTCATCAGGGTCGTTACTCACAGCGACCTAGATAGTTTGCGTAAGGCTCGGCTCAACAACAGCGCCACTGCGTTGCGTGTGCGGTTCATGCGTTCGGCAACCTGGTCGAGGCTGAGTCCCTCGATGCGTGCCAACATCACGACTTCCCGGTCCTGAGGTGATAGGCCATGTAGTGCGACTTCCAGACGATCGACCTCTTCGCTACTCGCGCTCAAGGTCCGCGGGCCAGGTGAACGCGCGCACGTTGTCTGCTCGGACGGGCCGCCGGTGATCGCGCTGGTCTTGGGACCGCTGAAGCGGATTTCCTTGCGAACATCTCGTTTGTCCGCCTCGGCCGACCGCCGAATGTTCTGCATGCGGTTGCGGGCAATAGCCGCGAGCCAGCGGAAGAATGAATCTGGGCCCTGGTACGTGTAGCGATCGAACAGTCGCACGGCTTCCAGGTAGGCCTCCTGCATCAAGTCTTCGAGCTCGGTGCGCGCCAGCAACGTTGGGCCGGCGTGCAGCCGGAGCAATCGACGCAAGCGGCTGGCTTCGCCGGCGAACAGGCGGTCGAGCGCATCCGGATCGCCTCCTTCGGCTTGGGCGATCAGTTGGCGGCTCTTGCTGAGTGTCACGAGTCGAGAGGTAGAGGAGTTCGCGGGCGTGTCACAGATTCTGAGAAGCATGGCATCCTCAGAATGCGTGGGAGAATCGGAACCCGAACACGAGGCTGTCTCGCGAGTCGGATCTGGCCTGGGTGTGGATGGCTCCCAACTGTAGATGCAGGAGTTCGGTCAGTGCGGCGCGATAGTACGCTTCCGTAACCATTTCGTTGCGTCCTTCGGCCAACAAGTTTGGGCCTGCCAGGCTCACCAACAATCCGAAAGAGTCGTGCGGACGAGTTTGCAGCGGCCCGCGTAGCCTCAAACCGACCATGGCGTGGGTAGCTGCGTCGGTCAGCTCGGGTTCGGTCCAACCGAGAACCGCGAAAGCGTCGGCGCCAAAACTCCGGCGATCGAACAGGGTGTGCTCCCACAAGGCATAGGCACCGTTCGAGCCACGGGAAACGGTCTGGTCGAGTTGCTCAGTCTGGCTCGCGTCATACCAGGTGCCGACACCAAAGCGATTGCCGCCGCGCTGCGACCGCCAACCAACTTCCGCAACGGAGAAGATGCCTTGGTCCAATTCGCGACGCGGCAGCTCAAGAACAGCTGCGCCGAGCGGTTGCAGTTGGGCTGTTTTGGGAATAGCGCGAAAGGCACCCACATTCAGTTCCCAACCAGAAGACCACGACAAGTGGAATTGCGCGCCGAGTGCCGTGTCTGGCCACGTCGGCATACCGACGATGGTCGGCGATGTGCCAGCGCTCGCGTGAATGAAGTCGCCAGTGCTTGCCAAGGCTGCGAACGTGTCGTTGCTATCGATCAGGCCACCGACGTATCGGCAGTGTTCATCGGGCGCGTAGGTGAGATTGAGTCCGTAGAGCTGATCGCCGTTTCTGGCGTCGAGCCCGCTGCTACCTTGGATGGCGTCGGCTCCGATCGACTCTGGGTCGCCGGCTCGTTGTGAGAACGCAAAACGCAGCGTCGTCGCCGGCAGCAATCTGGCACGTTCCAGATCGAACTCGATGCCGAGATCCAGCAACTGCGCGTGTGCCGAGGAGGCGCGGTCGCGGTCGTGGCCACTCACGGCTGCAGTTGATTCGAGCGTTGTCGCCAACGACACGTCGACGCCTGCTTCGTGCAGGGCGTTGGGAAGGTCCACCAACCACTCCGGGCTCCGTGGCAGTTCTTGTGCCATCGATCGGTTCGCCAGCAACAACAGGCAGCACCCGACAGCGATACTTGCGCCTGCGCCGTGCATCACGCCAGGACAGTGCGTTCCGCCAGCCAGGCGAGACCCATCAGGGCGGTTGCCAGAGACAGGCCAATGACGATAGGGCGCTGCCAACGTGAGCGAAGGATCCAGCGAAGCGGTGGCAGTGCTACGCACGCGATGACCAGTTGGCCGATCTCGACTCCGAGGTTGAAGGAGAACAGTGGCAGCGCGGTGCCGGCATGTTGCGAAACGCCAAGTTCGCCGAGAACGGACGCGAACCCGAAGCCGTGCACCAGCCCGAACAGGAAGGTGGTCCGCCAGCGGTGTTTTGGCTCGCGCCGAATGATGTTCTCAACGGCGACCCACACGATCGACGCGGCAATCGTCGCTTCGACGAACAGCGCTGGCAGGTTGACGATGCCCAGCGTCGCGAGGCCGAGTGTGACCGAGTGGGAAACCGTGAACGACGTGATGACGGCAGCGGCCGCGCGCAGGGTTGCGCCCGCCAACAACAGTGCGAGCAAGAACAGGATATGGTCGTAGCCAATCAAGATGTGCTCGACTCCGAGCACGAAGAACTGCACCGCTCGGTTGCTCGTCGACGGAGCCTTGCCGACTGCGGCCGACAGCTGGGTGTGGCCACGATGTAGCAACGCGTCAGCCAACAAGGCTCCGTCTGCTGATACCGCCGTCGCATACTGGCGATGACCACGAGGCATGCGTTCGATAGTCGCGACCTCCAGTAGCAGGTCGCCGTGGCCTTCGCGGGCAAACCGTAGATGCAGCTCGACGCCGCCCTCTTGGTCGAGTTCCACGTCGATCGACTGCGCTGGCAGGGCATAGCCCGCGAGACGCAAGGCCACATCTGCGCCCAGCGTGGTCAGGACGTGCGAACGTCCGCGCGCAAACTCAGATGGCGACAGCTTGCCGTCGGCGTCATAGTCGATGCCAGCGAGTCGCGCGACATCACCGCCATTAAACGAAACATGAACGGCGAAGTGGTCTGGGTGTAGCGTGACGCACGAAGCACTGACACCCGGGTCGTGGGCGCGCAAGGTCGTCGCGATCAAGGCAAGTAAGCAGACGAGGGCTAGGGAACGGATCATCGCGGTCTCAGTTGGCAATGCCCCAACTGGCACGGATGCCAGTGAGGGCGCATCAAAGGATGATTGGAACTAGTGGTGTTCGTGGTTGCGGCCGTTCATCGGAGTCGCCGCATATGGCATCACCTTGTGGTAGACGGCGTCGTTGGAATCGACGTTGTCACCTGCCACATTGATCACCGGTGGCGTCACGCGAAGATCGCTAATCACCGCGGATACGCCGATGTCGACCACGTCGTCACCGAAACGTCGACCGTTTGGCCAGCCGCTCGGCACCGGTCCGCAGACCAATGGGCTGTAGGTCGTGTCGCCGCCAAAGATGCTCAATCGCGAGAAACCGGGATCATCCGGGTTGCTCGGGTGGTTGGCACCACCGCCTGCCAGTGGCACGGCCGCCGTCGACAGGTCGACCTTGATGACATCGGGAATGAAGATGCCTTCGAGGTCGGTGCGGTTGTTCTCGATTCCGGCAATCGGGTTGCCAGCGAACACGATGGCGTTCAGCAGTGCCGCGAGTTCGGGAGTACGCGCATACTCCGAGAACAGAGCAGAGTCGTGACGCGGGCTCTCCCGGTTGTACTTGTCTTTGTCGCTGATGGCGATGAAGCCTTCACAGAACAACGGATTGCCCTGGCGACCAACTTGGACCCAATGGCCGACTTCAATCGGGTCACCGTTGCGACGGTTGACCTTGATCTTGCGCCTCGAAGTGGTCGCGAAGACACCAGCCTGCTGCATCTCGCCGCCAATGTCATTGACGGGGATCTGCAACACGATCGTGTGCACGTTGTAGCCGTGCTGGGCATCTTCGGCTTCGCCTGGACCGCGCAGCGACAACAGGTCGAAGATGGCGTTGATGTCACCGTAGAACCCGTCTTCGCGTTGGCCAGCGAACGCAACGTAGCCATGGTCCAGTGACTTGATCGATTGCGTGGTGTAGCGATCGAGCATCGCGGAACTGCCGACGCCGTCCTTGGCCGGACCGTCACCCGCTTGCAGGTTGTACTCCGGTGTCGCCTTGCCCTGGTTATTGGGTGGAACAACGCCGGTGCCGAGGTTACGGAGTCCCCAACCTTGGTTCCAGCGGTGATCGAATGCGCGGACGCTATAGCGTTGCGTCAGGTTCTGTGCCCCGTCGTCGACGTTTTGCACGACACCGGTGTACGACTGCAAGATGGTCGCATCGTTCTTGTAGGTGGTGTCGAACTCGAACCAATAGCTGAACGTTGGCCGACCGAGAGGCAGGTCGTTGCCGGTGGATACGTGCAAGCCGTAGAGCACGTTGTCGTCGAAGTTGTACTTGTTGGGTCCGATGCCCGGCTCTTCAAACGGGTAGACCGACAACGCGGTCGTAAGGTACTTTTCACCGTTGGCTCCGGTCGTCACGAATGCATAGACATCAGTGGTGTTGGCCGCATCATCCAACGTGATGAGCGGCGCATCCATATGGCTTGATGCCATCAGGATGCCCGGCGTCACAGCAAGCGCCGCGGTCGCGAGAAGGGGAAGTTTGAGATCAATCATGGTCCGATCGTTCTGAGAGGTGTGCGACCGATTGCGCCGACGTGGCGTAACCCGATCGCACGGGGTGGAGTGCGCGTCGCGTGGTCTACAGACTCTTGCTGCGAGTGCGCAGGTCATCGCGTTCGGACGGGTACAGACTGTTTTGGCGCTCTTCGGCGGTGGCAAAGTGGGCCTTCGCCTTGGTCATGTCACCGCGCTGCATCGCGATCACGCCGGCGTGATAGTGCAATCGGGAGTCGGGCGTGCCGATGGCGAGTGCTTCGCGGATCACACGGCTTGCGGTCGTGACGTCGCCAGCGGCGCATTGCGTCCAGGCGAGTGCATCCAGCGTGTGCACATCGCGGCGTTGTTCGAGTTCGCGTTCGATCAGGTCAACGGCAGTGGCAACCGACTTGCCGCGCGACGCCAGGTAGAGCGCATAGGTGCGGGGATCTTCGATCGCGCCATCGTGCTCGAGCTGCGCTTCGACGATTTGGGCGCGCGCTTCGTCGCCGGTGGCACGTAGTGCATCGGCAAGTAGCCATCGGTACTCTGGCAATGGGTTGGCCTTCGCGGCGGCTTCCAGCGATGTGATTGCGTCGACAGCTTCGCCGCGGGCGAGCTGGATGCGGCCTCGCGCCAACAACGCGGGGGCATAGCCAGGCAAGACCGCCAGTGCCGCAGAACAAGCATCGGAGGCATCCTCGAGCGATCCTGCAGATAGTTCGATGGTCGCGCGACGTGCCAGAGTCCAAGCCAACGACTCGGGGTCGCGGGCCGAGCCGGCCGCGGCGGCGAGCCCGATGAGCTGCCGAGCGCCATCGGTGTCGCCGCAGATCCAGCGCGCGTGCGCAGCCCGCGCATACGCTTGCAGGCATGGCTTGACGTTGAGCATGGCCTGGTAGGCGTCGAGCGCGCCGTCGACGTCGCCGCGGTCGATCAACACGTCGCCAAGCAGGCCGTGATCCGCGAAGTCGCCGCGCGTCGCAACCAGCTTGCGAGCGAGTTTCTCCGCCTCCGGAAACTTGTGCATGCTGTGCAAGCAGTGGCCGCGCAACAACATCGCATCAGCGCTGCCGTTGGCGTAGCTGTCGATCGCGTCGGCGCAACTTTGAGTCAACTTGTAGTAACCAGTGTCGTGCGTCGTCCGCGCCTTCTGGATGAAGAGCCGGCCAAGCCTGTCGAACAATCCGGGAAGGACCTCTTCGCTGGCTGCTTCGATCCGCGTTTGCATCGCCCCGATGTCGCGATCAAGCTTGCTGTCGCCTACCTGTGGCACTAGCGCGATAAATCGCGCGGGTCGCGAGTTGGCCGCAGGTTCGGCCGCTCCATGATCGGAGCAGGCACAGAGCAGGAGCAGCAAGAGGGCAGGACGGGCGGCGAAGGGCATGCCCTTTCAGGTGCATTGCTGGGCGGTTGTGTCAGAGTTTGTGGGATTGCGCGATTGGCGAGTCACGCAGAGCGATCAGTTTGCGTGACGTGGGCAGTGGTCACGTGTGCCGCGCCCAACACGAACATCACGCTGGCCAGCGCGTTCGCCAGATAACTCCACACCTTGTACGGCGGCCGCATCCAGCTCGGGCAACAACTGCTCTCCATCACTCGGGTCACGACCTACATCCGTATCAGCAGGATCCGCATCTTCAGGGCACTTGCCCAGCTGCCGCAACTTGCGTCGCACACGATCACGCACGCGGCACACCAGCAAGGAAACATCTGCGTCCGTGACCTGCGCGTGCCCTCACCAGAATGCGCCGAAATGCTGCTGCGCAGGCTCGGCACGCTGGCCCCGGGCACCCCGCGGCTAGGACCCGGCAACCAGAGTCGTGGCGTCGCCGCCATGACCGCCGACCTGCAGCAACTGGGTTTTACAGAGGCCCAGTTCCGCATCACCGATGGCTCCGGCGTCGCGCATGAAGGACAGCGCGGCGACGCAGCGCGTGCGAGCCAAGACCGGCACCATGTCCGCCGTCAGCAACCTGGCGGGCGACATCGAGACGCGCAGCGGCCGCCGCCTCGCCTTTGCGATCCTGTGCCAGAACTTCGTCGGCTCCCCGAAGCCGTGGCGAGACTTGCAGGACCGCGTCTGCGCCGTGCTGGCGAACCTGTAGCGCAGCCCAGAGACAGCGGCGACCCGCCCGATCCGCCGCACCGGGCCGTTCTGCGGCCCCAACACAGCGAACTCCGGATCCACCCGAAGCGCGAGCGGCATCGCGAAGTGCGCCGGGGCTGTCTCTCAATCCAGCTTGTTCACGGGCGCCCACCAGATTGGCCGCCGTTGGTCGCAACGCACTACGCCATTGGTCATGGAGTCCGAAGTGCAGGCCGAGCGAGTGTTCGCCCCGCTGCCATTGCTGCGCGCAACTTCGGGCACCACGAACGTTCCAAACTCGATCCGCACGCAATCATGCTCTACCGCACGCTCTCCGTCCTTCTCCTCTCCAGCTGTTGGGGGCCGTTTGCCGCCACGCTCGGCGCCGGCACCAGCACCAGCTCAGCAAGCCCTCCGGCGCCGCAACAACCTGCCGCCACGGTTCCTCAGTCGCAGGCCGACGCCACCAACCCAGCCAACCTGCCGTTCTCACGGACGCGATGGATCGTCATGTTCCGGGGGCGGTCCTTCGACTTGTCGACCTACAGGGCGGCCATGCGGGACCGCGCCGACGTGCAGGTCGTGTCGCAGATAGTCGGGCAACTCGAACTCGCCGCGCAGGACGACCAGGCGCAGTTCGCCGACTTCGCGCGCGGTTTTGGCGCCGAGGTCCTCAGCCAGTGGTGGCTGATCAACGGCTGTGCAGTGCACGCGACTCCCGACATCGTCGCAACACTGCGCAAGCACCCGCGCGTTGCCTACGTCATCCCCGACCGTCTCAACCGGGCGCAGATGGCCCGCAAGCGCATGATCCCGTTCCAAGGCGAAGCGGTTGATGAATGGAACCACAACGCGGTCGAGGCCCACCGACAGGGTTTCACCGCCGTCGGACCGACCCGCCCAGAAGGCGCCCCGGCGCCGTCGATCGCCGTGCTCGACAGCCAGCTCGAGTGGTTTGATCCGACGCAGTCGCCCAATCGCTCCAACTCGCCGATCTACAACGATGCCTCCGGCAGCACGCGCATCGTTGATTCCGTGCGCGCCGCAAACATCGGCGCGAGCACAACCCTGCAGGCCTTCCGCAACAACTTCCAGAACTCGATCTACAACTCGACGACGAACTTCCCGTCGCAGCACGGCAACGGCATCACCCACGCCGCCGCAGCGCGCGCGCCGCAACCAAACGATCCGGTGCCCGCGCCCGGCACGGGACAGGCTCCCAACGCCAGCATCGTCTCGATCGACATCATCGAAGACTGGACCCAGATTCAGGCCAACTTCGGCTGCACGGTGACCAATAGTGCCCGTTACAGCTCGACGATTGCCATCACCGACGCGTGCCAGTTCCTCGCGACCAATGCCGCGCTCTACAACACGCTGTCGGCAGTCTGCGCCTTTGGTGGCTGTGGCAACCCGTGGTCGCCCGAACAACAGGCCATGGACAGTCTGGTGCTGAACGCCGACATCGTCATGTGCGTGCCGTCCGGCAACTACTTTGAAGACGGTGCCTCGCTGCTCGGCGCATGGCCAACATCGGGCGAGACCGACAACGTCAACTTCCTGACGGGTCGCAACGCGACGGCATGGGACAGCATGTATGGCGCCAACAGCATCGTGGTCGGCGCTGCCCACCACGGGTCGAAGATCGTGCCGACCTGGTCCGGCGCCGGACCGCTGACGCCGACACGTTCGTCGCAGAGCAGTTCGCCGATGTCCGCCCAGTACGGCTCGACCTACTGCGCCGGGTTCGTGCCCGACAACTACTTCGCCGTGCCCAACATCACGCACGACTTCTCGCGCAGCTACCCGGACATCGTCGCAATCGGTGCCGGCATCACGATCCAGGAACGATTCTGGAACGGCAATTCCGTGCAGGAAGTGCAGCGGTCCGTCGATGGCTCGTCGGTCAGCTGCGCCCAGGTCGCTGGTGCCGCGCTGCTCTACCGCGCAGGTCTCGACAACGCCAACCCGCAACCGATTCCGAGCGCGCTCGCAACGCGTGCCGTGCTGCTGGCCGCCTCCGAGGATGTTGCCGCTGCGCAGCCGCAATATCCGGCCGGTTCTCCGACCGGTGAGGACCTGCACGGTGCCGGCTTCTTGCGGACGGACCACGCGCTGCTCGGTGACGCCGATGTGCGCACCGGCTCGCTGCCGACCGGACTGGGCCAGGTCTTCAGCTTCCCGGTCGACGCGGACTCGACCTACGGCATCGCCCTGACCTGGAACCGCACGGTGTTCAACATGGCACCGCCGAACGTCTGGCCGTCGACGACCGCACCGCAGCCAAATGGCCTACCGTGGGTGAACTTCGACATGCAGGTCACGGAACCGGACGGCACGCAGACGATGATCTCCTCGCCGCTCGGCAACCGCACGTGGGAACACGACCGCATCACGACGACCGTCGCCGGCAACCTACAGGTGTCGATCACCCGTTCGACCGCAGGCGCAGCCACCGAACCGTTCGTGCTCACCATCGTCAAGATCGGCGAAGCTGCAGCGACACCGGCCATCCGCGTCGTTCCAGTTGCAGGCGGTCCCAACCCCTGTCGATCGCAGGTGCCCAAGGCCAACGGCAACCAACCAACCGATCTGCCTGCCAACCCGACCATCGCCGTCGGTTCGTCCTACGGCGCATGGAACACCCGGGTCGTCAACGGGCAGACCTACAACAACTGGCTTGCGCCGAGCATCACGCGCGCTGGCGGTGCCCAGCAAGGCACGAGCCTGAGCGTGCCGGCCAGCCTGCGCGGCGGCAACCGCATGGTGCAGATCGGCATGCAGGGATCGACGGTGGTCACCAACTCCGACTTCATGGCGGTCGACCTCGCCTGCGAAAGCGATCGTGAGATGCTGTTGACGGCGCGCCTGGTCGGACGTGATAGCAGCCTGAACCCCGTGTCTCTCAACGGATTGCTCCACGTGATGCCCAACCAGCCGATCGCGCGCGCCATCTTCGGGCGCCAATCGACGGGCTTCGCTGGCCCCGCACTGGCACCCGGCTCGGTTTGGAGCAGCACCTTCGCGCCGCCGACGCCGCCGTGGTGGACCGGCGTCGATCAGTGGGGCCAGTCGCCCCGCAGCACCGGCTTCCTGTTTGAGTTCGAAGCTCCTGCTGGCCTGCGCTTCCTCGTGCGGCACGGCACGCCGAGCGGCTACTCGACAACCAAGCCGCTGCCAACCTCGTTCGCCTACCAGCACTATCGCATCCGCGTCGGCACCGAAGTCAACGGCACCGTCAACAACTGGGCAACACTGGGCGGAGGCGCACGCAAGGTGGTCGGTGCGACCATGTGGACGGCGGACGCACAGTTCGTCGATCCCGCACCGGCGTTCGTATTCAGTGACGACGTCATCGCGATCGGTCGCCCCTACCGCGCCGAAGCGCGCGGCTTCGAGATCGGAACACCGCGCCCGGCCGCCTACATGGTTGGTCTCGCGGCGGCGCCCACGCCACTGGTGTTTTCCGGCGTGAGTGGCGGGCTCGCTTGCGACTGCGCCTTTGGACTAGATGCGGCGGCGATCCTCGTCACAGTGCCACTGACGACCGAAGCATCGGGGTCGGTGCAGGTACCAGAGATCACGTTGCCGTATGACACGAACTCGCTTGGCTTCGAGATGTTCCACCAGGTCTCGGTCATCGAGGCATCGCAATTGGTGCGCAGCTCGCAACTGATCGGCACGCGCATCGAACTGCGCTAGCGCAGCGAGTGCGCATTGCGCGGGTCGCTTGCATGGCGGCCCGCGCGGTTGCTCCCGCACGCACGCGGTTGAGCACCAGGTTGCTCCCGCAATCCATCGGTCGAGCAGCACGACTTGCTCCCACATTCCCGGTCGCCAACAAAGTATCGCGACGCTCAACGCATCAAGTCGCGCCGTTGTTGGGTGGAGCGGACACGCCGCTCTACCTACCGCCGGTTTGGCGGATCCCCTTAGAAATGACACGCAACTCTCTGACTCTGCTTTCGACCGGCCTGCTTTGCGCGGGCCTGTCAGCACAACAGTATCTTCCGACCACCAGCCTCAACGCGAGCAACCTGCCGAACGTCCCGACGAGCGGCCGCACGTCGGTCGCACTCGGGGACCTCGACGGCGACGGCGATCTCGACATGGTCACCGGCCTCGATCCCGCGCCGGCGTTCGGCCCTTCGATCCGCGTGCTGCGCAACGGAGTTCCGGATCCGGTCACCGGCATCTCCGAGGCCTACGGCACGTTCAGCACGTGGAACCCTGCTTCGATCACGCGTCGCGACCGCATCTTCGATATCGAAATCCTCGACGTCGAAGGCGACGGTGATGGCGACATCCTCTACGTGACCGACACCGTCGTCGGCGCGTCGACGCTGACGCAGGTTGCCCTGCTGCGACAGATCGCACCCGGCGTGTTCTCCACGCCGCAGTTCGTCTACGCCTCGCAGACCGCGATCCCGTTGTCCGCCGAAGTTGCAGACGTCACCGGCAACGGTCGTCCCGACGTCGTGATCGGCACCGCGCCCGCCCTCGGCCAGAACGGCCAGGGAGTCGTGCTGCTGACCAACAACGGGTTCGGCTTTACCGCAACCGCACTCGGCACCCCCTACTTTGGGATGTGGTCCACCTCGGTCTCCGTTGGTGACATCGACGGCGACGGCGACATGGACATCGTGTCCGGCAATGCAGCAGGTTCCGGCACCAATCGTCAGAACGTCCTCTACCGCAACAACGGCGGCGTCTTCGCGCCAACGACGGTCGGCATGCCGCCCAACGCAAGCGACACGACCGACATCATCCTGACAGATGTGACCGGCAACTCGCTGCCGGAGCTCGTTGTCGTCGACAGCACGTCGACCAAGCGCGTGTATGCCAACGCCGGCGGCTCCTTCGGCGCGGCCTTCGCCACGTTCACAGCAGGCGGCTTCGGCAACGCCAGCACCGGTGCAGCCGGCGACATCGATCGTGACGGCGACAACGACCTGGTGTTCGGCAATGGCGGTGCCAACACCCAAGTCATCATCAACAACAATGGTCTGCTCACGGACACCCCGAGTCGCATCACGCCGGACGGTGGCAGCGCCTCGGTCGTGCTCGGCGATCTCGATCGCGACCAGGACCTCGACATCGTGCAAGGCACCGGCTTCGGCGCGCCCTCCGGCGTGCGCGCACAGATCAACCTGCACCGCCAGATCGATCTGCCGACCAGCGCGCGCATCGGCTCGTCGATCGTGCACGACTGGTACGACCGCCCGGGCTACGGCAACGGTCACGTGCCGACGTTCTACTTCAGCCCGGCCGCGCAGGTTCCGCGCCTGGAGTTCCAGCCGTTCGGTTTCATCGGCGTCGACCTGTCGATCGCCGCGCTGGGCACGCTGGCACCGACTCCGTCAGGCAAGAACAGCGTCACCCTCAATGTTCCCAACGATCCCAACCTGATCGGCCAGACATGGTTCTGGCAGTGGATCCTCGTGCCGAACGCCAGCCCCATCAGTTCGTCGGGCCTGACGAACGTCGTGCCGTTCACGTTCCTCCCGTAGCAAATCAGAACGTCACGACTCTCGGCGGGCGGTGGCACTTGCGTGCGGCTTGTGCCATCGCCCGCCCACCGCCTTCCCTCTGACCGAGAGCGAAACGTGCTCGCTCTAGAACTTGATGTCCAACGGCCACGTCGCGCCGACGAATGGCGTCGCATCGACATGCGTTGCCGGCACGACGCCCCCGGTCACTGCATCGATCCACTGGTTCGGGTCCGAACAGGTCACGTAGGCGTCGAGCTGGATACGACGAATGCTCGGGTCCTGGGGACCACTGAACGTCCACGGGTAGTGCCAGGTGTCTTCGGTCGCGGATCGCGGCAGCGGTGCAAGCTCGACCCACGGCCCCCAAACACGATTGGCTCCGACCTGCGTTTCGATGCGCATCGAAATGCGAACGTCGCACGGCACAGGCTGCTCGAACGGCCCCCACCCAGTGATCTGCAGACGGTTGGTGACCACACTGGCGCCATTCGGATTGTCGCGAGCAATGCTGAACCCGATCGGCGTCTCAAAGCCGTTGAAGCTCGGCATCAGGCCAAACAGCGACGTGAAGCGTTCCGGTCGCGGCGTACCCGCGGCACGGCCGGCGACGAAGGTGCTGATCTCCGGGTCCTTGCCGCACAAGCCATCGATGTCGTCCTCGGTGGTCAACCCCATCTTGGTGCTGACCAGGCTGCCATCGGTGTCATACAGCGGCAGATGGTCTCCCGGCAGAAGCGTCGGATGCTGCAGCAGCAACTGATCCTGCGTGGTCAGCTTGTCTGTCGAAAAGATCACGATGTTGGTGAGATGATCGACTGCGATCGCGTCGACATTCTCGGTTGCTGTGATGCCGAGGTCCGTGTGGTCTCGGTAGACGACGGGGACGGACCACGAACCCGGCGTGACCGAGCTGTCCCATACACTCCGGTAGATCACGCCGGGGTGCGGCAGGTAGACGCGGTTGTTGGGCGCGCCCATGTCCGCCGCAAACTTCGGAAACGACGTCCCGCTGGCCACGAGCGTGTAGAACGACGCCCAACTTGGCGTAACCGAGAAGTAGAGTTCGTCCTCACTCGGTGCGAAGTTCGAGAGCGCATCGTCGGGGTTGGCCATCAGCATGCCGAGCTGGAAGTCGAAGGCACTGATGTCGGCACCGCCTGGCAGCATCATCTGGGCGGCCGTCTGCTCGATGTGCAGCGCGCCGGGCAACGAGGCTGCCACGCCCTGAGAATCGACGAAGAAGTAAGAGAACAGGTCCGAGCCATCTCCCTGCGACAGCAGAGGGTGCGATGGCAGCGGCGACGACCCGGTGACCGAAGCGGTCAGGCCAAACCAACGCCCAACGTCGTTCAGGTCTGGGGCAATCCCGTAGGCCACGCCGCTGCTGGATAGAACCGTCCAGTCATCGGGAAACTGGGCATTGCCCGAGTCGATCGCCGAGAACTCGAAGAGGTCGGTCATGAACTGTGGCAGGTACGGAAACATCGACGGGACCGAGTAATTGGGGTCCTGGCGGAGCGGATCGTGCACCACTACGGCGGGCGCTGCAGTGCGCGGCGCGGGCTGCACGAGCAACATTTCATCCGCTGCGCCCGCGCCATTCACCATACCGACCGCCCACGACGAGAACGGACCTTGTCGGCGGATCATCGAGGTGGGCAATGGCGGCAATTGCGCCAGCGCCGTCGTGGCAAAGAGCGCGAGCGTGCCGGCGCGTGAAGTGAATTGTAGAAGTGTTGGCATGACGATCTTCAGAAGTGGCGAGACTAGTGATTGGAAGAGTTTGGAAGGCGAAAGAGGAATCGATATCACTCAGCGTCCTGACGCGCCGCCGGTCGGCACACGCTTGACGAGATCCAATCGATCCGCGTAGGAATGAAAGAACTGGCGTACAGCTTCGACTTGGTTCGCAGTCAGGTTGCGCGGCAACCACTTCGCAAGCATGCGCAACGCGCGGGCATCGGGTGCCCGCCGCCGCTCGAGATGAATCAGGCAGACAAACGCGTCGTTCGCGTTGCCCTTGGTGATGGCCATCGCCAGTGCCCAGTGCGTGGTCGCCTTCACGGCGCGAACGCTCGCAGCCTTCTCGAACGCAGCGCAGGCCGCCTGCGCAAAGGCAAGACTCGGATCCGGTTCGCAGTCGGGCTCGATCGCGCGCTCCGTGAGAATAACCCCACGCAACGTCTCTCGGCGCCAGACCGCATCCGCGTCCTCGCCGAGCGGGCCACGCCGCAGGTGCTCTTCGGCTGCATCCAGATCGCCCGCATCGACCAACACATAGACCATGTTCCAGGTCGGCTTGTAGTAGTCGGGACGAATCTCTGCAGCGCGACGCAGCGCGTCCATCGCCTCGGTGTAGAGACCGCTTCGCCGCAGGGAAACGCCCGCGTTGATCGCCGAACCGTAGGCAAACGGCGAGATCTCGACGACTTCGCGTGCCGCGCGGCCGCTCAGTCCGAAGCGCCGTTGTGCCGCCAGACCAAACGCGGCCATATGGCGCGTCCACGCGAGCCGCACCCCGATGCGCTGCTCGAGTCTGGCCAAGGCATCGACGAGTTCGATCGCGGGCTCGATGCGATCAACGACGTCCGGGGTCTCTTCAATGGTGTCGGTGAGCACGAACATGCGCATCAACTCGGCACCGGGATGACTGGCGAGCCGCGCATCGGCAAGCAACTCGGCGGCACGCTCGAAGTCCCACAGGCGCAGGCTCAAGTAGGCGGCGAGCAGATGATCCCCGGCGGTCTCCGGCGACGGCAGCGCCGCCAGATCCACTTGGGCCGCTTGCAAAACGCCAGCGGGAAGCTCCCGGTAGTGTCTTGCGACGGACTCGGCAAACGCAGTGCCAAGCGACCTGGCTGCCTCGTCAAGGTCCCGGTTGCAGTCCTCGCGCTGATCGTGATCGAACGAATACATGGCGCGCACGACGCGCCCCCACGGGGCCATCGATCCGAGCTCGACCAGCTCGCCAAGAACGCGTTCGCATGCTTCGCGTTCGCCGGCCAGCGTGCTGCGTCGATTATCAAATGCGGCCACCGTCAACTGTGGTGGCAACGTCGCGGCGATCGCCAGCGAACGCTTCAGCCGCTGCTCGGCACGCCGGCCCATCTCGCCCCATGCGACCAACGACCCCGCCGCGACTGCAATCGTCGCGGCCACCGACCAGAACACGCGCGACCGACGGGCACGCCGCACGACGCGGCGAACGGCGCCAACCGGACGGGCGATGACCGGGCGATGATCCAAGAACCGACGCAGGTCGTCGGCGAGTTCGGTCGCGCTGCGGTAGCGGGCGCCGGGATCCCTGGCCATGCCCTTTTCCAGGATGGCCAGTAGATCGCGCGGCAGATCGCGTCGCAGCTTGCTGGCTGGCGTCGGCTCACGTCGGCCCAAGGCCGACAGCACCTGCGACGGGGTTCCCCGGAACGGTGCTCGCAATGTGAGTAGGTGGTACAGCGTCGCGGTCACGCCATAGATGTCGATGCTGGGAGCAACCTCAAGATCCGCATCGAGCGATTCAGGCGCCATGTAGGCGGGCGTTCCGAGCGGCCCACCATCGCGCGTGATGGTCTCGATCTCACGTTTGGACGCGATCCCGAAGTCCAACAGCACCAGGCGCCCCTCGCTGGTCAAGAACAGGTTCGAAGGCTTGACGTCGCGGTGCACGAGAGACGCCTGGTGCGCTGCGTGCAGTCCTTCGGCAGCGGTCGCGGCCCAGTCGACCGCGGCGCGCAGGAAGCTGTTTTCCGTCAACGAAGGCGCATCTATGGCCGCGGCGATCCAGGCGGTGGTGGCGGCGTGCACGCGCTCGCCGCGCAACTCCGCGACACCAAGCAGGTCGCCGATGGACACCCCTTCGAGCAACTCCATGACCAGGAACGGCTCGCCGTCACCCGTCACGCCGCGATCGTGAATCGTCACGACGGCCGGGTGTTGCACCGCGGCAAGCGCCTGTGCCTCGCGCTCAAATCGCGCGGCGGCTTCGTCGCGGGCCACCACGAACGCGCGCATCAGCTTGACGGCGACCGGTCGGTCGAGCTCCAGGTCGGTCGCGCGGTAGACGATGCCCATCGCCCCCGAACCAAGTCGCGTTTCGAGTCGATAGCGACCGGCGATCAGGCGTTCGCCATCGTCGCTGCCCGATGTCTCGGTGCGGGTGCTGTGTGCTTCTCGGAGAGCATCCGCGTAGTCGCAGGCCTGACGCACGGCTTCGATCAGATGCTCATGTCCCGCGCAGATCGATGCGTAGTCCGGCACCTCACCGGCGTCTTGCAGCTCCATGGCGCGACTGACGAGTCCAGCCAGCGCTTCGTCATACAACGGGTCGCTCAACGGCTCTCCCCCAGATCGCGACGCTTCAGACGCAGCACGAGTTGCGCCTGCGCCAAGTAGAAGGCACGACGCGCGGCGGAGACCGATGAGAACTGCAGTTCGTCCGAAAGCTCCTGGAACTCGCGGCGCTGCTCAATGCGACCGCGCAGCAATGCCTGTTCGCGCTCTGGAAAGCTCCCCAGAACTTCGGCGAAGATCGCGCGGCGTTCTGCCGCCAGCGCATCGGTCGCGGGTCCGTCGTCTGCACTGACCTCGTCCTCGTCGGACTTGGTCGTGCGCCGACCATCGCGCCGCTCTGCTTCGTGGTACCGAAGCAGGTCGAGCAGGCGATTCCGGACCACCGTCGACAAGAAGCCGAAGAACGAATCCGGGGTACTGCCGCGAAAGTCCGCGAGGTCCGAGAGCACGCTGCGAAACACTTCCTGCACGACATCGCCCGTGCTGAACCGGGCGCTGATCCACGGTCGTTTGGCCCGGAGATCGCGCGCCAGCGCCACGTGCACGAACTGCTCCACGCGAGGGTAGAAGCGGCGGAACAGCTCGTTGCGCGCGTCAGCCGCGCCCCGCTTGGCGGCGGCAAGCAGGTCTTCGAAACCTCGATCAGACAAGGGATTGCACCGGGTGCTGGCAGTAGCTGGCGAGTTCATTGGTTCGTGGTCCAGCCTGAAAGGCGGCGCCGCAATCGGTGGAATTCGCACAAACTGAGAAAACGCCGGCGACACCTCAGAACATAGTACCAGATCCGTTGCCCGACGCTCGCGCCAAGGGCCACGTCGCGCTAGCGCAGGGGCACAGGTGAAGCAAACAGCGGCTCGGACCACCCGACCCCGCCAGC
>TARA_R110002072_G_scaffold232309_3_pt1 | contig 50557 bp, 41 predicted proteins | sample TARA_R110002072 | Tara Oceans TARA_R110002072 (sample SAMEA4397118) | marine metagenome | biome: Polar Biome; feature: [SRF] surface water layer (ENVO:00010504); material: water (ENVO:00002006), including particulate matter (ENVO:01000060) such as... | depth 5 m | reverse complement strand
GAAAAAAAAGATGAAATTGTTTGGAATTTACCACAGTTCATCCTAAATGAAGCCGCTGCTGACCGATTTACGAAACAATTAAATGACACAATTAACCAGATTCTTAATTAATAGAGATCTCCCATTTAAATAGGATTGCACCTGTTGGTAGCAAAAATTCCTTTCGGTTCATAAGTTATTGTTCGAGAAAAAGTTTGTTACAGTTTGTTCAGTTGCTGAATTAGTAAAAGTCCTAGATTGCGTTAATTTAGATCTATTTTCATCACTGACTTCATCTAGTCTATTCTCAAGTTATGCGAAGCATCTTTGTTCCATTGGTTCCATTGAAAATTCTGAATAGATTTGATCGCGGTTAATATTCCCGCCGAAACTACGTACAAAACCCCTTTGTTGTAAATAGGCTGTGAATCTATTTTGCCTGAATGTCTTTTGGTTCGTTTCGATAGACCATTTGTGATATCATAAGTAATAATTTCTCCTTCTGTGGTCGCCAATATTATTTTGTTGTTGGCCACAATGGGCACTTGACTCGTGGAAACGGAGACATTTTTCTCCCAGAGAATACGTTCAGATTGTGCGTCGAAAACTTTTAGCCCATTTTGGTCTGTAAGTACCACATATTTGTTCTTGTAAACGATAGGATGGGTGCCGTTAAAATTCATTTGTCCTTGACTGCCCCCAGCACTGGAAACACGTACTGGATTGAGTTGTTTTTTGTATTCTTTTTTCACTTTGTTCGTGCTTCTGTCAATTTCCACTAAACGATCTTTACCATTTATGGTAGCAGTTAAAAAAATACTCTTGTCGGTAATCGTTGGTGATGACACAGCGTCTATTGAAGTAATTACTTCAATTGGCTTGCCTGTGTCTTTATCAAAAATGTAATAGAATCCAGACTGTGAAGCGACATGAACCTCATTACCTTCAATAACGGGGCATGCAATTGTTTCAGAATCGACGCGGTTGATCCATTTAAATTCACCCGTCCTCAAATCAAAACAGCTCAACACGAAAGCTCCGCCATATCGGAAGACAACATATACCTTGTCGCCATCTGCGGAAGGAGTAGAATAGACTGTACCGGCTAACCACTTGCTCCAAAGCAATTTCCCAGTCTTTGCATCAATGGCGTATAGTGTACATGAGTAGGTATTGACCAAGATCACACCATTGGAATAAACAGCAGGTGATATTCCTGACTCTCCCAGTTCCATGCCCCACTGGTAGCTACCTGTTACTGCATCTAGGCAATAGAAGTTGGAAGAATAAAATCCTGCCGGAATGTACATTTTATCATCAATTATAGTAGGGGTTCCGATGGGACCAGAAGACTTAAACTGAACAGTATAGCCATTGCTCGTGGGCTTAACATAGTCGGTTGGAATTGTTGCCGTGCGAACGGGCGTTGAATTAAATGAGGGTACAAACTTTTCGTCATAGAATTTTAAAACGAGGTCTTTCTCCATTTTCTTTTTTGCAATGAGGCGCTCTTTTTCGGCCAAAGCCATTTCTTTGAGACGTTTTTTTCTGGCCTCCTCCATTTCTCGCAATCGTTTCATTTCTGCCTCTTGCTCGGCTATTATTCGCTCAATTTCTGCCGAACCGCGATACCTGCGCGTTAATGATTCTCTACCAAAACCCGTTGTGTTTTTTGCTTCAACTAGGTGCAACCCTTGTTCGTATTTCAGATTCAGAATGTAATTTGCATTTTTCTTTAGCATTAGCTGACATTCTCCGGCGAAATCGGTTACGGACTCATACACCTTAGAACTTTTCTCATCTTTTAGATAGACAGGCTCCCCTTCTAAGGGAATCCCTTCGTAATTAAGAATTTTTAAGTTGAATAGTAAATGAGTATTAGTCCCATTTTTTTGTGATATATTTCTTTGAATGAGCGTGTCTCCCTTTCTGATTTCTGTGATACGCAGTTTATCGTAGAATACGAAATAAGTTATATTTCCATCGGGAATATTGGGTGTTTCAACAACTTTGAGCGATTCATTTCCATCAACATCAATTTCGTAGGTGCTATTGACAGGAACATAGAAAAACGCTTCACCACTTGCATTCGATCTGCCATTCATCGTAAATTTATTGGCTATTGAGACTACAGTAACTTCCATTCCAGGGACTCGCATTTTCTTAGACGTTACAACGCGAATAGTCAGTTTCATCGCACCTGGTTTTCCTTTTAGTTGTGAGGCTGGTATTTTTGCGAATTGTGTTCCCGATCTATCTCCTTTCGGTTTGGCAGCAAAAACTCCTTTCGGATCATAAGTTATTGTTCGAGAAAATGTACCGGTAAATCCGTCTTTTACCTCGTAGGTATCGAAGTCTTTTTTATCCAAATAACTAAGAGAATAAACCCCAGCTTTTCCTAAGCTAAGCGTCACACTTCCCGAAGCGTCAGTTCTCCCAACAACTAGGTCATTTGCCGCTCGATTATTGGCAGTTACTTCTATATTTTTAAGAGCTTGTCTTCTGGTGTTTTTTAGTTTAATGGTTATTTTATCTTGAGCAGTTGAATGTAGATAAACAAAAAGTAGGGAGAGAATTAGGAGTCCATTTTTCATAGTTTGCAGTTTCAATAATTATTATGCACACATAACGAAAGAGAAAAAATTTGTTACAATTTGTACAGTTGCTGAATTCTTGAAAGGTCCAAATTATGTTGAATTAGATCGATTTTTCGCAAAAATCAATTGATTTTTGCGAAAAAATGAAACTTTTGGCTGAAAAAGAATGAATGTGAAAAGGATAAAAGATTCGATAGAATTGTTAAATTTGGGTAAAAATACATGGCGGATAAACACAATGGGTTTTATCCCACCGTTAGTGCCAATGGTAGGGTGACTGCGATGAACAAAAAATCAAAATCAAAAAAATGCTTTTACAGGCCAAAAAAGTCAAGTAATATATGCCGCATATACAAAAAATTTGTTACTTTCGAAACTTGACCTTTAAAAATTTATCACTATGGCAATTGGAATAACTATTAGTGAAAAAGTAGCACGTGCAAAAAAAGATTGCAAAAGCGGTTTTGGATTATGCGACATAACTATTGAAATTGAGTTTGGAATACGTGCAATATTCACTGTTGACGAAGAAACTCAAACAGCAACACTTGAATTTTTGACAATTCCTCCAGGTAGTTCTTGTGGAGAAGAAGGATTTTTTGTTGACAGAAACGTTGCGTTACCTCAAAAAGCTGCAAACTGTTTAGGCTATGAAAATGTTCTTAGAGGAGTTTATAATTACGACACTTGTGCAAGCCAATTCGGAACGGTAAAAGGAATTCAAGTGGAATTTATAAACCGAATTGAAGAACGCTTATGAATTCTCAAAAGAAACTATTAACAATTAGCTTTCTTGTTGTTATATTAACTTTTATAAGTTGCTCTCCTATTGTTCGTCTAATTTATGGCGTTAAAAAGCCTAAAGTAGAGAATGAAGAATCGTTGAGAAAATACTTAGAAAAAGTTAATATAACTGACAAGGATGTTTATACTCTTGATTTTGAAGGGTATAAAAAGGCGTTGGAATTAATAAATAAAAAAATCCCTGAGGTTTTAATCTTTGACAAAAATGGGAAACACATCCCATATGGAGATGAATGGGCTTGTAATGCAAGTGCCTTCGATTTTATAGAGAATTTAAACGATACGACAGAATACACTAATTCTGAAAAAGCAAATCTAAATAACCTTCCTTTTGGACTGTACTCTCTCAAAGGGGACAGTCTCGGTTCTCCAAAATTGGATGTATCATTTCACATTTTCATCTTTTGGGCAAAGTTTGCAGGAAAATTGAACAAAAATCACGTGAAGGTCTGGGATAATCAGGCAACTAATAATACAAAGACAAGTATTAGGGTCTATAAAATTAATATGGACTTCCAAGAACATTGGGGCGAAGAAGTGACAAGACAATTTGAATCGAAATAGACTTCGACAAAAGTATTTTTTCATTAATAAACATCGTGGAGAAATAACCACAGGCACTAACAGCAAATAAGCTCAAGCAGGGTTTTTGTGCTTCGTAGGACAGGAAAGTGGTAAATTTAAAGTTCAGTTCTTCGTGCCAATTTTCGTGGGGTAATTCCCTGCCTGCGCCTATTTGAAAAACGTTACCTGCAAGCAAAAAAACCGACAGAAAATGAAGAAAGAGAATTCAAAACTTCCAACAGACCTTGTTTCAGATATTAAAACAAGACTGAAAACTTTGAGCGGACAAATCAACGGAATTGTAAAAATGTTGGATGAAGGAAAAGACCCTGAGCAAATAAATATCCAATTCAAATCCATTGACAAAGGAATCCAAAAAGCACATTATTTACTTTTAGATGAAGTTTATCGAAAAGCACTTGCTATCGGAATAGTTAAAGCGGTTGATTCTTGCCCGGGAAATTGTGGAAATGAAGAAAAAATTGAATACTTAAAAAAGAGTTTCCTAATTTGGAATTATCTGAATTAACAGGCAAACTCAAAGAAATTCAAATTATTGAAAACCGACTAAAAGACTTCAACGAAAAATAACTTAAAAAAAGTTTGTTGACCCCCTACCTCTCGTTCTCATCTTTGTGCCGTTATTAATTTAAACTTCAAATAGGATGAAACGACAAATAGAAATTTTTACAGCAGGTTGCCCAGTATGTGAGCCTGTTGTAGCATTGGTAAAAGAAACTGCTTGCGGAAACTGCAAAATAACGATTCACAATCTATCTGAACAGTACGAAAGCAAAATCTGTGTAACTAAAATGGAAGAGTATGGTGTAAAAAGACTTCCTGCCATTGCGGTTGATGGAAAACTAATAAACTGCTGTAAAAATGTAGAAATAACAAAAGGCGATTTAGTTAACGCAGGAATCGGAAATTATTAACCTTAAAAAATATCAAAATGAAAATCAAAAATATATTAATCGTCTTAATGACAATAATTAATGTTTCTATCATAGAATCTTGCTCTTCATCCGACAAAAAAAATGAAAAAGTAATTGTTGTTAAAGAATCTGATATTGTTCGAGAAAGTATTAGAGTAAATGGAATGACTTGTGTAGGTTGTGAAGTTACACTTGAAGAGAATATTTCAAAAATAGAAGGTGTTGTAAGTGTAAAAGCCTCTCATACAGAAAAGAAAGCAACAATTGAATTTGATTCAACAAAAACAGAAATCAAAACCATTACTCAAACAATTAAAGAATCGGGCTACAAACCTTTTAATAACTAACTATGGGACTTTTCTTAAATTTTGGCGAAAAGATAGATGGTTACGATTACAAAGTTATCAATGAAAGAGATGCACGAGCAAGTGCAGGAATAATGTTTTTGCTTGGTATTTTAAGTCTTTTCACTGTTCATCTTTACAGAACCATATTTTGGGCTGAACTGTTTTCAATTACTTTCATCATAGAATTTTTTGTAAGAGTTCTAATAAATCCAAAATATGCACCGTATATGCTAATTGGAGGTTTAGTGGCTAGTAATCAACAACCTGATTGGGTAGAAGCAAGACCGAAAAAGTTCGCTTGGTTGTTAGGAATGAAATTAGGAGTAATAATGACCTACTATATAATTTTTGATATTATTACACCTGTTAGACTTGGAATATGTTGGCTATGTCTATTTTTAATGTATGTTGAATCTGTTTTCGGAATTTGTTTGGGTTGCCTTCTATATAAAAAACTCAAATGGAAAACTTACAATTGTCCAGGCGCAATCTGTGATGTTCCCTCCCCGCCATACAACAAAAGGAAATTGGTAATAATTGCAGCCTTTTTAGGTCTTTTCTTTCTGACTTATGTATCATTGAAATCCTATAAATTTAATGAAAAACCAAAAATTATTATTGTCAAAGAATAGACTAAAAGAAACATGCCAGCAGGTAACGATGTATAAAATAATAGCTGTTTTAGTGCTAAATTCAAAGGTCATATCTTTGTGTAAAGTTTAGTGGCAAACTGAAAGGGAAGTGCTTTAAAATCCGCTACTATTCATATAAGAATCGTCAAACAACTAGTCTATCCTCCCCGACCCCTCACTTTAACACATCTCTCAAAATCTTTTTTAAAGGAACAGTTATTCTCCCATAAACAACGTTTGTTGTTGTAGAGTCAATTTGAAATTCTACAGGCGTATAATCAAAGGTCCAAATTGCTTTGCTTTCAGTTCGTGTTATCAGATTTGGGCGGTACTTACTTGTATAAAACACGATGGTTGAGTCATTGGTCTTTAGTTTTACTGGGGGAGAATAAAGTAAACGGTATTTTTTATTTTGTTTGGAAAGAATGCCTTTTTGTTTCAATTTTGCAATGAAATCTTTCCCTTTTGAGTTGGTTGAGAGTTGCAACGCAAACCCCGTTATCTGGACCTCCTTGCTTTTTTCTACTTCTCGAATGTTAAAGTCGTCATCTAGTTCTGAACTGATGTATGTTTCATGAATGGTTTGAATTCCACCTCGCCTGAAAGCAAGATCGCCATCCCAACAATCTAGCAATTCATTGGTTGGAAAGCTAATTTTTGTTCCTAACTTATTTAAAAACGCTCTGTACGGATGATTTTTGTTTTGTCGAAGTTGCGAAACGTCAAAATGCAGGTTGATTAATTGACTCGTGAATTCTTTTGCCTCATACGAAAGTCCGTTATCTTTTAGTTGAAAAGCAAGGACATCTGAGTGGTTTAATTCTGTTTTAAAAACCAAACTTGTAGAATCGTTCGTCAATGTTATGAAGGCAGATTGCACCCCGAATTCTTGCAAATATTTAGAATCTATTTCTGCCACTACATCCGTATCCTTGCCCTTACTTTTCTCCAGAAAAGAGCGCCAACGAGGCTCAATACTGTTTAGGGTTGAACCTAGCAACTTTTGCAAAACAGAATTCATGTTTTTACCGTGATAGAGTAGTGCCCAATCCGATCCATAAGTGAGGTAAAGATCAAACTCTGCGGAGTAAAAAACTGTTTTTTCGGCAATTACAGTATCCGTAATTTCCACGATTTTTTTTAGTTGCAAAACACCAAGGGGAGCCTCTTCAATGTCCTGCAAAGAAGCCATTATTCCCCATTCAGAATTTAAAGAAAGACTGTCGCTGGCAAAAAAGTAAAGAGGAGATTGCACATCAACACCGTATTTCTTGCATTGCCGCAGAATAATGTTTGGAGTAATCAAATCACGAAAAGGAAGCTCATAAAAGAAGCTCATTTGTGAGAATTCATCGGAGAGTTTCAATAAATTAGACTGGCCAATAATTGGAGCAGAAGGCAGTCGGTCAATAATTCTAGCTGTTGGTTTTTTTTCAATTCTCCAAGGCTTAAGGTAGAGTAAAGAAGCTAAAACTCCCGCTAGAATAAAAATGAGAAGTGATTTTCTCAACATACCAAACGGCTATTTAGAGTGGGTGTAAAGACTATTTATAATGTCTAAAACGTAAGTAGCAACGTCCTCATTTTGCTCGTTGTAAGAATAGGAAAACTGAAAAGAGGCTTTTTCTTGGTCAATGCTAGAAGAAGTAAGTTCCACTTGACCCGTTTTTCCTTTGAGCGCATCAATCATTTCATTTTCTTTCTTGCTAAAAATAGAAGGAGGAAGATCGTCGATCGCTTTGCCAAAATCAGCATGCCCATATAAAAACTTGCTTTTTTTTGCTTTTTTAGCAAAATCTTTACTCAATGATTCGCTCCCATAACCATCAATGTGATTCAAAGCTAAGTTTTCATCATTACTGACAATAAAGAGGTCATTTTTTAGAATAAAATACAATGGAGCGGCATTCAATGCACCTCTATCAATAATCCAAAGGTCTCCTTCTTTGTGAACTTCTTTGTGGGAGAGAACCATAATACGTCTTAAAAACTTATCTGAAAACGCATTGTTTTTAGAAGAAAAACCGAGTGTAAAAATTGGCATATCTTCTTCGGACTCCACTTCCGTTTCAGTCCCTTCGAATGATTCTTCATCGTAATGGTAGATGATTTTTGTTGTTTTCACCTTTTTGATACCATTAAAACTGCCAAACATACTTCCTTTATAAGTATTGAAAATAGCATCTTTATTCGCAAATTCGTCAAATAAGTCTAACATGAGAAGTGACTGCTGCGCTCTGCTGTTTTTAGATTTTTCTAGAAGTGGAACAAGTGTTTTATACGTTTGCTCATACGCCTCTCGTAAGTTAACATTGTAGGTAAAAAACGCTTGGTTGTCTTTGTGAATATAGTTAAGGACATTTTTATCAAATTTAGAATTGGATAATTCTGTATAAATAGAACCCAACTTATTGTTATAGTTCGCATCAATATTCAACTCAATTAAGCCGTCGTTGAGCATAATTTCACCAACCACCGTATTGTTTTCATACAATTCATCTACATAATTATAGAACGAAGAATAAAACGGTCGATAGTGATGATAATTTCCCATTTGGTTAAATCGAGAATTATCAAAATAGAAAATTCCTTGTGCGTCACTTGTCAGTTGCTGTGCAAATTTTGAAGAAGTTTTTTTCAGGTTATTTTTTGAAATCAATAAATCATCTAAGACTTCTTTTAGAAAGGATGCGTTCAGAACCATTCTAACAGAGTCGCGCAGTTCATAATAGGTCTTTTTAGTTGGGTCTTCATCTGCCACTGGAAATTGCGCTTTTTCCGATGGAGAAGAAGTGTCCTCTTCCGTTTCCATTTCTTCGGTAAATTCAACGGCTTCTGTTTCTTCGATAATCTCTGTGTAATCATCGTAATACCAGTCGTTGTAGTATGAACGTTTATTTCCTTGGGACATCCAAATAGAATCGGCCATTTTACTTACAGATCGGTAATTCGGCATCACACGAATGAGAACTCCCTTTTTGTCAGTAACAATAAGATGGCTCATGTAAGAATTATACTGTTCAGCTCCTTCATAAGCGCTTTCTTGCTGTTCAAAATCATCAAAAACTTCAAACAATTGATCTTCATTGGAAATACCAAAAGTAAAACCAGACACTTCATATTGCTTCCCCTTTCCAAAGAAAACATTTAGCTTTTGGTCAAAATCAATGCCTGATTCTTTGATGGTTTTTCCTGAAGTCGATCCATCAAAGAGTTCTTGTTGAACTCCTTCCATGAAATCGTATTTTACCAAGTCGTCTAAAGAAATTTTCTGCAATAACGAGCCACTATTGATGCTAAAGACAGAAATTGCTTTAGTGGGTATTAAGTCTTCAGTTTGCTGAGAATAAGCGATTAGGCTATAAAATAATACAAAAGCGCTAGTGAGAAATTTCATGGTGTCGATTTATGTTTCAAATATACGAAAAACCAGAAATTTTAACTGAACAACGACAAACTTATTCTGAATCTTTTAATGAAATAATATTGTCCAATAACTGCGGATTTTGAGTAAGCAAATAGGGATTGGCTCTAATCATGATTGCCTTTTTACTTTTTGAAAGCTTGGCTTTTGCATTGTTATAGCTTACAATTTCATTTGAAAACCGAGTAATGGATGTATAATTACCTTCTTTGAGCAGTTCTGCGTCTCTCTTATTAATTTTATTTGTTTTAATCAGCGTTATTTTTGGCACAGACCTTATCAAGGTGTCCTTTTCAAAAGTAAGCCACTCTTTTTGTAATTCTGGAATTTCGTTACCCTTGTTTTCTTTAATAGCCAATTCTTTAACAGCGTTTTGCAACACCGCCAATGAACTGAAGTCGCATTTTAATTTAAAAATGAAATTGTCGTAGTCTGCAGAAAAAGCAACCTTCGAAATCCCTTCTTGTTCTTTAAGAGATGCTTCTAAATCTTTTAATTTCTGTTCTATCTCCGTTAGAGAAGGTACTTTTTTTCCATCCAAACTGTCTAACGCAAGAATAGAATTAACTTTTACTTTACTAGAACTCAGGTTCACTGTATATTTGAAAGTTCCCGAACCGTCTTCATTTATGGATAAGTCATCAATGATTTCGATGCATGCCGAAAAGGCAAACAACAAAACAGTAAAAACCGAATACACAAATACTTTCATAGCCTAAATATAGTGATAATTCTGTTTTCAATAATCTTGCCATAATTTCTACCAAGGCAATTAGATTTTTTGTCAGCACAATACTTATAAATCAATTGAAAGCTTTGACAAGTAGCTCGCATTCGACATTTTTAATTCTAAATTCTTAATTCTACAATCTTATTTCTCCTTATATTTGCACAAAGTGATTGATATGTCTGATAATTCTAGAATCTCAACAAGTAAAGCTCCAAAACCTGTAGGTTTGTATCCACATGCTCGTAAAGTAGGTGACTTGTTGTTTCTTTCGGGGGTTGGACCAAGAGTCGCAGGATCGGACAACACAGACTCAAAAGTACCGGGTTTGAAATTGGACAAAAATGGCAATTTTATCGAATTTGATTTTGAAAAGCAATGCCGCAGCGTTTTTGATAATGTTAAAGTTATCTTGGAAGAATCTGGTTCATCTTGGGACCAATTAGTGGATGTAACCGTTTTTTTAGTGAATATGAAACGTGATTTCCAAACATACAATAAAATTTATGCGGAGTACTTTAAAGAAAATCTTCCGTGTAGAACAACAGTAGAAATAAATTCTTTGCCAACTCCGATTGCCATCGAATTAAAATGTATAGCAACAATTTAAGTTATGATTAGATTTTTTATTCGCTGCGCAATAGCAGCCGCATCTTTATTTTTCACAGTCGTATTGTTTTACGAAGGCTATTGGGGCTGGGGAATTGTTATGATTCTTTGGCTAGTGATTATTGGTTTTACTTTCTTCAGAGATGAACGAATGATTCTTGCTCTTAACGCAATGCGAACGGGGGATACAGATAAGGCAAAAGATAAAGTCAACAAAATAACGCATCCTCAATTTTTACCCAAGAAACAACACGCCTATGTTTTGTTTTTACAGGCGGTTTTGGGAACACAAGATCTTGGCTTTGCAAAAAGCGAAGAGTTACTGCGTAAATCTATGAAAATGGGACTCAGAACAGGTCAAGATAATGCGGTTGCAAGAATGCACTTGGCAGGAATCTGTGCGCAAACAGGTCGTAAGAAGGAAGCGTTAACTCTTTTAGCAGAAGCGAAGAAATTAGATGATTCCGGAGCTATGAAAGACCAAATTATTCAAATGCAGAGTCAGTTGAAAGTAGCGCCATCTAAAAATCAAATGCGCATGGCTCAAATGATGAAAGGTCGTCAAAAATCTCCTCGCAAGAGATAGAATGCCTTCATCTAAACTTTTTACTACTGGCTGGAGTGATTATGAATTAATCGATGCTGGTCATGGGAAAAAGTTGGAACGTTGGGGCGAGATCATCACAATTCGACCTGAGGTTCAGGCTTATTTTAAACCAGGAAAAATAGTTGGTGATTGGTATAAATTGGCACATTGGGAATTTGTCTCCAACAGCGGTCAGTCAGGAAAATGGAAAGCCTTAAAGGCAGATGCTCCAGAAGAATGGAGAATTGCTTACAAGAATTTAATATTTGAATTAAGACTAACCAAATTTAAGCACATCGGTCTTTTCCCTGAGCAACGCGTAAACTGGGATTTTATTTCGGAGAACCTGAGCTGCGAAGAACGTTTTTTGAACCTTTTTGCCTATACAGGAGCAGCGTCTGTTGTTGCAAAGAAGAAAGAAGCAATTACCTTTCATGTGGATTCCGTAAAGCAACTTATTTCTTGGGCAAAACGAAACATGGAATTGTCCAGTTTGGAGAATATTAAATGGGTACACGAGGATGCTTTAAAATTTGTTCAACGCGAATTGAAAAGAGGCAACAAGTATAAAGGGATTATCATGGATCCACCGGCTTTTGGAATCGGAGCTAATAAAGAACGCTGGAAACTAGAAAATAAATTAGACGAATTGATGGAAAGCACGTCTAAAATTCTCGAAAAAAAGGGCTTTTTAATTCTGAACACGTATTCTCCGAAGATTGACATAAAAACGTTGGAAAAAAAAGCGTATTATCATTTTAAAAACAGGCATTTTGAAGTGACAGAATTGTGGATGAAAACAACAACAGGAAAGGAGTTGTTTTATGGAAACTTGTTAAGAGTTGGATAGTATTTTATCGGCTAATATGGCGCTTAGCTTAAAGTAACTTTCGACCGTCCATCCTCCAACATGTGGAGAAAGCAATACTTTATCAGAATCAAGTAAGTATTGAAAATTGACGTCTAGCTTTTCTTGATTATCAAATAAGGCCTCAAAACTTGACTTTTCAAATTCTAAAACGTCCAAACAAGCACCGAGTACTTTTCCATTTTTCAAAGAAGAAACCAATGCGGCGGTTTGAACTATTTTCCCCCGAGAAAGGTTGATTAAAAAGATGCTTTTCTCAAAAGAGTCGAAGAATTTGTTGTCGGCAAAGCAAACAGTTTCTTCATTCTGTGGAATATGAAAACTCACAACATCACACTTTTTGAAAATTTCGTCCAGAGTTGATTCTTTAACAAATTCATTTCCAAAATCACTCTTGTATTTGTCGTAAGCCAGAACTTCAACGTCAAATCCTTTCAACTTTTTGGCAAAGGCAGAGCCATTATTACCATAGCCAACTATACCCACTGTCTTGCCATCTAATTCTATTCCACGGTTACCTTCTCTGTCCCATACGCCTGTTTTAACCTCTTGATTGGCCAAGTGCAAACGATTAAAAAGCGACAATAACATTCCAAGCGCATGTTCCCCAACGGCATTCCTATTTCCTTCGGGTGCGTTATATAGTTCAATGTTGTTTTGTCGGCAATAATCAATGTCAATGTTCTCCATACCAGCACCTGACCGGGCGATAAATTTTAACTTCTTTGCACGAGAAAGAAAACTTGCGCTCATCTGAAACCTTGACCGTACAACAATTCCTGAGACATCAGTGATTTCTGTTTGGCATTCTTCAAGAGACATTTTGGTTCCGTCTATACAAGAATAACCAGCTTCGCTTAATCTTTCTGCAAGTATAAGGTGAACACTATCTATAAAGAGGACTTTCATATTAAAAAAGGAGTTAAGAAGTTATTAATCAAGTGAAATTTTAACTTCTGTCTTCTTATATTCTAAATTCCATACATCAACATTCCTATGGTTAAATAAATAAACAAACCTAGAACATCATTGAGTGTTGTGATAAAAGGACCGGTAGCCAATGCAGGATCAATTTTATATTTGTCGAGCATAAGTGGTATGAGAGTTCCAAAAATACCCGCAAAAAGAATAACAGTAAATAAGGATAAGCTTACAACAAGGCCTAACGTTGAACTATCAAACACATAAGCAATTCCATAAATAATAATGGAAAGAATTAGGCCATTTAGCAATGCAACGAGTGTTTCTTTTATGATTTTTTTGAAAATTGAACCGAATTGATCGGTTCCTCTGGCCAGAGATTGCACAACAATAGCGGAAGATTGAACTCCAACATTCCCCCCCATGGCGGTAATTAAAGGAATAAAGAATGCCAAGGCTGGGATTTCTGCAATTCCCCCTTCAAATCCCGAGATAACTTGAGCTCCAAATACACCTCCCATTAAACCAATGAGCAACCAAGGCATTCTAGCTCGAGATATTTTCCAAACAGAATCATCCGATTCAATATTTTCAGAAATACCTGATGCCATTTGAAAATCTTTCTCCGCTTCATCTTTAATCACATCAACAACATCATCTATGGTAATTCTACCTACTAGTTTATGTTGCAAATCAATAACAGGAATAGATACCAGGTCGTATTTTTCCATAATTTTCGCAACTTCATCGCTTTCGATGTCTGTTTTTACTGAAATAACATTCTTATCTTGGTATAAATCCGAAATTTTAGTGGACGGTTGAGCAAACAATAATCGTTTCAGAGAGAGAAAACCAATGAGCTTTTCATTTTCATCAACTACATATATAGTATATACTTTCTCAACTTCTTCAGCCTGTTTCCGGAGTTCGACAACTGTTCTGTTTACAGGCCAGTCTGAATAGGCTATCATGAATTCCTTCTGCATTAGCCCACCAGCTGTGTCAGGGTCATAATTAAGTAAATCAACAATGTCCTCAGCAGTCTCATTATCCTCAATTTGAGAAATAACTTTTTCCACTTGTTCTTTTGGCAGCTCACCCATTAAATCGGCAGCATCATCAGAATCGAGTTGTTCAACTTGTTCGGCAATTTCTTTTACAGAGAATGATTTTAATATGGTTTCACGAAGATCTTCGTCAAGTTCCATTAAAATATCCCCTTGAACTTCTTCATCTAGAATATTGTACACATAGAATGCAGAATCGCCTTCCAGTTCATCAATGATAGAGGTTATATCGGCATCATGCAGCTCGCAAACATTTTCTCTAATCCACGAAGAATTTTGGCTTTCTATTGCCTCATTTAGTGATTCAAGAAAATCTTTCGTTAATTCAAAACGCATGACCTCAATTTTGGGCAAAGATAGTACTTTTTAATCGCAAGTATCTTCGTTACGTTTTCGTTCAGAGTACTTGTAAGAAAACAATCCATAAAACAGAGCAAAAAAGGTAACCCCAGTTTGCGTTTCAATTGTGTCTTCTATTAAGAAAGAAACAAGAATGACAACCATGAATACTACACCAAGGATTTCATTGGTGTGAATGTTAGTCAACAGATGGGAACCAATTATATAAACAAAATATAGAAAGCCTATGATTCCGAATGTAATTAAAACCGTTAAATAATAGTTGTGAGCTCGTCTTCTTTTACCTTCTTTTAGGAGGGAATGATTTTCTTCATATTTCTGATTAAAAGAATCCTGAACATCTCCTGTTCCTACTCCAATAAGGAGATTGGACGAAGCAATTTGAATTCCTGTTTTCCAATATTCAAGACGTTCCAATAAGGAGTGCCCATTAGGATCCTTCACATTAATTAATTGGTATTTTAGTCCATATAGTCGACCCAATAATCCCTTATGATTGGCACTTGTTATTCCATTTTCTATGTCTTTTATTTCTTCTTTTGACAATTGTGAAAGTCCATTCGCATCTTTTCTTAACTTTTTTGATGATAAGTAACGGACAATTGTTTCGGATATTTTCTGACCTTTGAGATCAACACTATCAAAGGCAATTGATGAATATTTGGACCAGTTTCGGACCAATTCTTTTTTACAAATATAAATGTAAATGGGCTCTCCTGTTTCTGGAGAGATGAGATCAGGAATATGTGCGTAGCAATTTCCTTCAGCTGATTTTGCAGAAAAATCAATGTCTTTTTCAAAATTAAATCCTGTAGGAGTGAATGCCCAAAAGACAATAGCAACAAAAGAAAGAACTCCTAAAAAGAGGGGGAAAACAGCAATAATTTTTGACTTTTCCCACAAGAAATAAATCCAGTAGGTCACGAAGATTGAAATCATTGTAATTAAGCCAGAAATTACTTGACTATATAGAGTGTAAAATAGTAACCAAAGAATAATAACAAGAAATAGCATTCTTTTTTTCAATGAAACGTACTGAAAGAAATAAATGCAAATTGCCATGGTCATTGAGACAATAATAGAAAAACGAACGTGTGATGAAAAATGAGAAAGTCCACGAATATCGTTGTATTTTACATCTCCAATCCAATGCTGATACAATCCATAATTAAGAATAGAAATGAGTACAACGCTAGAGGTGAAAACGAGAAGGATAATTTCCAAATGCTTCCTTTGAGAAACAGGTTTTGCAGCGAGGATGGTTGGAATCACTAGCAATGGAAGCTTTGAATTTAAGTCATGAAAAGCATACTCCATATTGGAGGTCCACAAGAGAGCTACAACATGCAAAAGAAAGAAACCGAGAATTAAAAGATAGAGTTTGTTCTGTTTAAGATGATTCCAGTAAGATTTGAAATCGGCTTCTAAAAACAGGTTGAGTACTATGAACATCATTGAAACAGACATTACTACTTTGTTAAAAGGAATACCGAATGCAATACCACTTAAGCCAAGTAAATGTAAGTATAAATGTGTTTTTTCTCCGAAAATCCGGTTCAACATGTTTCTATGATAAAATCAAAATGTTAAAAAAGTATTAGTTGCAATGCTAAGCTTAATTTCCTAAAATAGTATTGTATTGTGAATTATTTTGAAGAATTTCTATTGCTTTATTTATAAACATGTTGTTTTTAAACGACTGGATTGCTCGCCCATTTTGATAGTAATAGCGCGAAACAATTTCATTGGACAAAATAGACCTGATTTGAGACTCAAACTTGACTAAGTCTCTTTCTTTCGAAGGTGTGACCTCAAGCAGCAAAGCAGTATATTTATCTTTAATATCCTCGTAAAAATCTTCTTTTTCTGCTGTTTTTTTTACTTTTTTCAGCATTTCTTCAGATGCCGTAGAGTAGGTAAAATCTTGCTTCAATACGTATTCCTTAAAGGCATCATACTCTTGATCACTAAGCTCAAATTCTTTTGGCGACGCAATGGTAGGGTGAGAATAGTAGTAATTCGTAGCATAATCAAAAAAGTGATTACTTTGAAGCATTGTTATCGTTAAGCGACTTAGTTCTTTCTGATTGACACCTACATCTGGTTCAACTCCTCGGCCATCAATAACATCTCTTCCATTCTTTGTCTTAAAAACCGTAATTAAAGAATCTGGCACTTCCTCAGCAGCATCTTCATCTAATTTGTCATAGTATTCAAGTCGCTGAACACATCTTCCAGATGGAGTGTAGTACTTTGCTATCGTTAATTTCATTTTAGAACCATAATTCAGATCATAGGTTCTTTGTACAAGCCCTTTTCCATACGACTGTGTACCAACAATAACTGCTCGGTCTAAATCTTGTAAACTCCCAGAAACAATCTCACTTGCCGAGGCTGAACCTTCGTTGACAAGAACAACTATTGGAATAGTTAAGTCAACTGGAGGGAATTCTGTTTTGTAAACTCGATTTTCTTCTAGCACTCGACCTTTTGTCGTTACGACAACCTCGTTTTTGGGTACAAATAAGTTCACAATTCTCACAGCTTCTATTAGCAATCCACCACCATTACCTCTCAAGTCTAGAATAAGACTTTCCATTCCTTCTTCTTTTAACTTTAAGAGTGATTTTTTAACCTCTGAAGATGCGGTTCTTGTGAAGCTATTCAACTTAATATAACCCACTTTATCTTTAATTATGCCCGAATAAGGTACATCTAGGAGTTTGATCTCATCCCGTACAACAGTAAATGTTTGTTTTCCTGTTCCAATGCGTTCTATTTCGATTTTAAGCTCGGTTCCTTTTGGTCCTTTTAACGCTTTAGAAACAGTTTCGGAATCTTTTTTTGCCATAGAAATACCATCTATTGATACTATTTTATCTCCAGCTTTTAGTCCACTTTTGGCAGCAGGGTTCCCTTCATAAGGTTCAGAAATGTAGACAAAGTCGCCTTTTCTTCTTATTAATGAGCCGATTCCTCCATATTGCCCAGTTGTCATCAATTGATAATCTTCAATGTTTGATTCATGATAATAAACAGTGTATGGGTCAAGTTTCTTTAACATTGCATCAATGGCCGTTTTTGAAAGGCTTCCTGTTTGAATGTCGTCCACATAGTATTTTTCAAGATGCTCGTAAATTTGGTCCATGAGCTCAAGACTCCGAATCACTTCAAAACCGTTAGATTGAGATATTCCATTGAAAGAAAGAAAAAGGATGATAACGAATGTTGTGTTTTTGATCTTATTAAGCATTGAGTTGTTGTATTATTTTGTTAAATAACTTGACGGTTTTTTTTTGCAATAAATCAAGCCCCACTTCTTCTTTCGTCGAATAGATTAAGAAAAATGCAATTTGTACATTATTTTTTAAAAGAGCAGACTCTAAAGGATGTTTATTCAGACGAACCGCTTCTTTCATAAGTCGTTTTATCCGGTTTCTTTTATGCGCAAAGCGAAACGTTCTTTTTGGAGCGGAGAAAACGAGCTTAAAAGGAACATTTTCTTCAAATTTTACTTTCTTAAAAAACACGGTATATGGATAGGATGAAATTCGTGTTCCAGACTCAAATAAAGATTCTATTTCTAGCTTACTTTTTAACGAGTAGATTCTCCCTAATTTATTATTGATAGATGTAATTTCCAAAGAATTATTTGTCAGTGTCTTTGTCTAGACGAGGCAGATTAATTTTTTCTCTCACAACAAAACTAGTCGGAAATTCTGCTTCTATTTCCGATTTAATTTTTTCCGCCTCTAATCGTGTTCTAAAGTCACCCACTTTTAAAAAGAAATTGGGTGCGTTATAATTAGTGTAAGTATCAATCTTAGGGTATTGAGCAATGAAAGAGCCTCTGCTTGCGTTTAATTTCGATTTGTCAGAGTCAAAAAATAGTTGAATACGATAGCCATCTATCTGCGGATTAACAGCTGGAGGAATCACTTCACTTTGTTTCTCGATTAGAGCGTTAATTCTAGTGTCTTTTAATATTTGAACATCTCCGTTTTGGCCATAAGCAAAATTAAGAGCGATCAATAGAAAAGAAAGAAAAATGAATTTCATGTGTTTGAATTTAGTCCAAAATTACAAAATACTTCAATCAATCTTCATGCCGATTGGTTTTTTCGTTAAAAAATAACGCGAAATCAGCATCATTTGACACTTTCTTTCGTTTAAAATTAAGAGAAATAATTGACCCCATGGTTCTTGCAAATTTGTACGAAGAACCAAAATGAATAAACTCTTATTTAGAATCATTTTAAATTAGAGGTTTCTCTTTCAAAATTGTCACAAAACTGTCATGAAATAACGCAATTCTGCTAAATTTGCTTCCGTCAAGAAGTGGTTTTTGACCTTAGACTAACAGTTTTTTATATGGAAATATCTAGTAGTCAGATGTTTAGAAATTTTAGAAAGTGGAACTTGAGCGCAATTACATTGTTGTTTTTGGCGAGTTCTTTTAATTCTCAAGCACAGGGAGAAGACCTGTTCAAGGTAAAATGTGCAACCTGTCATCAAGTCTTTAAAGACGGTACAGGTCCTAAATTATTCGGAGTCCGCCAGAAATGGGAAGACGGAGGAGCTTTAGAAGGATCCATTATACAATGGGTGAACAACTTTGAGGCCGCAAAAGCAGCAGACCCTTATGCAGTTTCGGTAAGTTCTTATTCAGGAACAGATATGAACAAATTCCCAGACCTTTCTGAGGATCAGATTAATTCTATTTTTGATTGGGTTGATGCTCAAGAGCCGAAAGTTGTAGGAGATGGAGACACTGCTTCTGCTGAAGGTGGAAATATTGAAGAGCAAGAATCATCAACAGGTTGGATTTGGCTAATTCTGGGAGTTGTTTTTGCAACAGTTATTATTGCAATAAGCGGAGTTAGGAGACAATTAAAGTCAGCAACTGCTGAAATTGATGGAGAAGAATACAACGTTGATGCAAGTTTTTCAGAGGAAGTTAAACAATGGGGATGGAGAAACAGAAAAAAAGTAGTTGTTGGAGCTGTTGTGTTAACAATGGGATTAGTAGTTGCTCTGTTCTTAAGCTTATATACTATAGGTGTTGTTGAAAACTATCAACCTTCTCAGCCGATCGAATTCCCTCACTCTGTGCATGCTGGCACAAACGGTATTGATTGTAAATATTGTCACAATTCAGTGGAAAAATCAAAAACAGCTGGATTGCCTACGGTTAATGTATGTATGAACTGCCACAAGCAAGTGACGGGTACAACGCCTGAGCAGCAAGAAAAAATTCTTTCTATTTATGCCGCAGCTGGTTTTTCTCCAGAAGGTGGAGGATCTTATAATGGCGAGACAAAACCAATAATTTGGAATAAAGTTCACGTTCTTCCGGATCATGTTTATTTTAATCATTCACAACACGTTACTGTTGGTGGAATTGACTGTAAACAATGTCACGGTGATATGGCAAAAATGACCGAAACTGCTAAGGTTCACTCAATTGATGAATTGAACAAAGTAGAGGGAAATATTCCATTAACTAGATCTACATTAACAATGGGCTGGTGTATTGAATGTCACCAAGAGAAAGAAATTTCTATGGGTACATTGGATACAAAGAAAGATGGTTACTATGACGAAATTCACAAACGTTTAGTAGATAACGATAAATCGTTATACAGTGAATACCTAGAAGATGGTAAAGTAACTGTAAAAGAATTAGGTGGATGGGAATGCGCTAAATGTCATTACTAATAGATTACAAGAAGAATTCGAAATAAGAATATGGGATCGACAAGAAAATATTGGAAAGCAATTGATGAGTTACAAGAAACTCCTCAGTTCTTAGAATCCAGAGATCAAGAGTTTCCAACTCAAACTTCTGTAGAAGAATTTTTGAGTGATGAAAACCTGAAAGAGACATCGACTGCACGTCGCGATTTTTTAAAGTTTTTAGGATTTAGTGTTGCAGCAGCAACAGTTGCAGCGTGTGAAGCACCTGTAACCAAAGCAATACCTTATGTAAATAAACCAGAGAATGTTACTCCAGGTATGGCTACTTGGTATGCTTCAACTTATTATGATGGTAGCTCTTATGCAAGTATCTTGGTTAAAACAAGAGAAGGTCGTCCTATCTTTATCAAAGGAAACAAAGACTATGGAATTACCGGTGGCGCAACAAACCCACAAATCATCGCTTCCGTTTTAGGGTTGTATGATAGTGAGCGTTTATCTTCACCTAAAGCAAATGGAGAAGATGGAGACATCAGTTCTATTGATAAAAAAATCAAAGCTGCCTTAACTTCCGCAGGGAAAGTAGTTCTTCTTTCTAACACAGTAATCAGTCCATCTACTTTAGGTGCTATTGGTGAGTTAGGAATGGCAATCAATGGTGGCGAGGAGGGAGATAAGTTTGAGCATATTCAGTATGATGCTATTTCTTATGCAGGTATGCGAGCAGCGAATAAAGCATCCTTTGGTCTAACTGTTGACTCAAACAATCTAGATTCAAATGGTATCATTCCTAATTATGATTTCTCTAAAGCAAAAACAATTGTTTCTGTTGGAGCTGATTTTATGAATTCTTGGTTGTTACCAACACAATTCACGGCCCAATATGCTACTAGAAGAAATCCGGACGGAGAATGGATGTCAAGACACTTCCAGTTTGAATCTAACATGTCTATTACAGGTTCTAATGCTGACTACAGAGGAATGATTAAACCTTCTGAAGAAGGAAAAGTTTTAGCTTATTTGTTAAAGAAATTTGGCGCTAACACAGGTGGTGTTTCAACAGACTTAAACGCTGGAGCGAAAAAAGTTGCTGACGAAGCACACAAAGCACTGAAAGCATCAAAAGGCGCTGCAATTGTTGTTGCGGGTTCTAATAACGAAGCGGTTCAAATACTTGCTAATAAATTAAACGACGTTGTCGGATCTTATGGTTCAACAATCGACACAAATAATCCAATCAACTTATACATGTCTGACGATGCTAGAATGGCAACGTTTGTAAAGGAAGTTGAAGCTGGTAAAGGTCCAGATGCGGTTATTATTTATGGCGCAAACCCAGCATATTCTCTTCCAAATGGAGAGAAATTTGCTTCAGGATTAAAGAAAATTAAGACAACCGTTTCCATCGGATCACATGCTGATGAAACGGCTACCAATTGTACGTTTATGGTTCCTGACCATCATCCTTTAGAGGCATGGTCAGATTTGCAGGCAACTAAAATGCATTATGCACTTGCACAACCTACTATTCGCCCATTACATGAAACATATTCTGCACTCGAATCATTTTTGGTTTGGGCAGATAAAGCAAAACGTGAAGGAAAGGACTCTAAAGTGGCTTACGAATACATTAAGCAAAACTGGATTCAATACGGTTTCCCATTACAATCTGAATATGCAGATTCTGAGACGTATTGGAATATGATGGTTCACAATAGTTGTAGCGGAGAAATTACTGCTCCTGCAGAGATAGACGTTGTTGATGCTAATGAAGAAGCTCCGGAAATGGCAGTTGCAACATCATTTAACGATGCTGCACTTTCAGGTTTAGGTGCTAAAATACCTAAAACAGGAGAAAGAGAAGTTGTTTTCTATCAAAAAGCATCTATGGGGAATGGAGTTCACGCAAACAACCCTTGGCTGCAAGAATTGCCTGACCCAATGACTAAAGTTACTTGGGACAACTACATTACGATGAATCCTATTGAAATGAAAAAGGAATCGTATGCAACGATTTTTGATCAAGAGACTGGATTAAATAAAGCCACTATTAAAGTAGGTTCAAAAGAATTGACTCTACCTGTTTTTCCATTGCCAGGACAAGCACCAGGAACAGTGGGTGTTGCATTAGGGTACGGAAGAGGAGCGAAGGGAGAAAAAATTGGAAAAGCAGCATATCAGACTCAACAATATGGTGGTTATGTTGCCGGAAAAAATGGGGATCGTGCTTCAATAGGTCAAAATGCTTATGCATTAACATCTATTGTTAATGGCACAACATCTTATTCTGCAACATGCAGCATTTCAAAAGTAGATGGTTTATACCCAATTGCTTCTACGCAAATTCACCAAACGGTAATGGGGCGTCACTCTATTGTTAGAGAGACAACATTAGACATTTACAATAACAAAGATAAAGAAGCTTATAATCCAGCGCACACGTTGCAAAAACTGGATGAACACGGAAATCATGTTCCTGTACCAGTTGAAGAAGTTGATTTATGGGATGAGCATCCTGTGGAGCATATTGGACACAGATGGGGAATGTCAATTGACCTTTCATCTTGCATCGGCTGTTCATCTTGTTTGATTGCTTGCCAATCGGAGAATAATGTTCCTGTTGTTGGTAAAGACGAAGTTCGAAGAGGTCGTGAAATGCATTGGATAAGAATTGACAGATATTTCGCTTCAGATGAAGAAGAAGTTGTTGGTTTAAGAAAAGATGCAGACACATTCTCATTTGATAAAGCAGAATTAGCAGCTGAGAACCCTAAAGTGGTTCATATGCCAATGATGTGTCAGCATTGTAACCATGCTGGTTGTGAAACAGTTTGTCCTGTTGCTGCAACAAATCATAGTAATGAAGGGTTAAACCAAATGGCTTACAACAGATGTATTGGTACAAGATATTGTGCTAATAACTGTGCATATAAAGTAAGACGCTTCAACTGGTTCAACTACCCATCTTATAAAGCGCAAAGAGAAATCAATCCAGCGCAAGATGATATCGGTAGAATGGTATTGAATCCAGATGTTACTGTTAGAACACGAGGTGTAATGGAAAAATGCTCAATGTGTGTTCAACGTATTCAAGAAGGTAAATTAGTAGCGAAGAAAGAGGGAAGACCAGTTATTGACGGTGACGTTACAACTGCTTGTTCTGACTCATGCCCAACGAACGCAATTAAAATTGGTGATTGGAATGACGTTGAATCTTTCGTTCGTAAAAGTTCGGAAGACAAACGTGCTTATCAAGCTCTAGAAGAAGTTGGTCAAAAACCAAATGTTTGGTACCAAGTAAAAGTAAGAAACGAAGACAATAAAGAATTAGATGCTATGCAAGTTGCTAAAGAATCTCATGCTGCTCCGGCAGAACACGGTGAGCATTCTGAAGGGCATGGAGTGCATGAAGAAAGTAATCATTAATTGAAATAAAACCCTATTGTAAATGCATAAGGAAGCAGCAATTAGAGAACCCCTCATCTTAGGTCATAAGACTTACCACGACATAACAGAAGATGTTTGTCGCCCAATTGAGGATAAAGCACCAAGAATGTGGTACATTCTTTTCGTATCAGCACTGATTATCGGTCTGTACGGAGTTGGGTGTATTTTATACTTATTAGGCACTGGAGTCGGAGTTTGGGGACTTAACAAGACCATTGGATGGGCTTGGGATATCACTAACTTCGTTTGGTGGGTAGGTATAGGACATGCTGGAACATTGATTTCTGCGGTACTATTGCTTTTCCGTCAAAAATGGAGAATGGCAATTAACCGTTCTGCCGAAGCAATGACCATTTTTGCCGTATTTATGGCAGGATTGTTTCCATTGATTCATATGGGACGTTTATGGCTAGGTTACTGGGTACTTCCTTTACCTAATCACTTTGGTTCTTTATGGGTAAATTTTAACTCACCATTACTATGGGATGTATTTGCCATTTCGACCTACCTTTCTGTAGGTTTAGTGTTTTGGTACATTGGGTTGATTCCTGATTTTGCAACTATTAGAGATAGAGCCAAAAAGCCTGTTTCAAAAAGAATGTATTCTATTCTTGCTTTTGGATGGTCAGGTAGAGCGAAGCATTGGAATCGTTTTGAGCTAATTTCATTGGTTCTTGCAGGTTTAGCAACACCACTTGTATTCTCGGTACACTCTATTGTATCTTTCGATTTCGCCACTTCGGTCATACCTGGCTGGCATACCACTATATTTCCGCCCTACTTTGTTGCTGGTGCTGTTTTCTCAGGATTTGCAATGGTGCAAACCTTGATGTTAATAATGCGAAAAGCAATGGGATTAGAGGCTTATATTCATACAAAGCATGTTGAGTACATGAACATTGTAATTATGGTTACAGGTTCTATTGTTGGTACTGCCTACATTACAGAGTTGTTTATTTCTTGGTATTCTGGAGTAGAGTATGAAGCATACGCATTTATCAACAGAGCAACAGGACCTTATTGGTGGGCTTATGCTGCAATGATGACTTGTAACGTTGTTTCTCCGCAGTTAATGTGGTTCAGAAAACTGAGAAGAAGTCTAATGTTTACATTCATTATATCTATTGTAGTAAATATCGGGATGTGGTTTGAACGTTATGTAATTATTGTTACTTCTATTCATAGAGATTATTTGCCATCTTCATGGAGCATGCACTATCCAAGTCATATTGATATCGGTGTCTATCTAGGAACAATTGGTTTATTCTTTGTTTTCTTTCTTTTATTTGCAAGATACTTTCCAGTATTAGCATTGAATGAGTTGAAAACGATTTTGAAATCTTCTGGAGAATCTTATAAAAATGGTGATGCAGAAGTGCACCCGACGCCTAAACCTATGGTCGGATCAACAAAGGAACCAGTAAAAATTGTTGAAGTAGCAGATGTCACCACAAGTGATAGTTCTGATAGTATTTCTGCACAAGCAGAAGAGTTAATGAAGGCAATAGGTGCAGGTTCTTCGGACAACAAAGATGACCTAAAAGAGATTTCTGGAGTCGGGCCCAAGTTTGAAGAAAAACTCAATGAAATAGGTATTTGGTCATACGAGCAAGTGAGTAAGATGACTAAAAAAGAATACGATATTCTTGATGGCATTACTGGTAAATTTCCAGGGCGAGCTGAAAGAGATGATTGGGCAGGACAAGCAAAGAAATTAATGAACACTAATAATCAATAAGACATGGCAGACAGAGTAATATATGCAATGTATGACGATGAGGAAATCCTAAAGGATGGAGCCAAAAAATTAGTTGCAAAGGGAGTGAAAGTAGAAGAGGTATTTTCGCCATTTCCAATTCACGGAATAGATCCAATAATTGGTGTTGAGGAGACTAGATTAGGAATCTTCGCATTCATTTATGGATTGCTAGGTTTAACATTGGCAACATACGGAATGTGGTTTTTCATGATTTCGGATTGGCCTATGAATATTGGTGGTAAACCAAGTGGGTCATACTTAGATAATATGTTAGCATTTATTCCAATTACATTTGAGTTTACTGTTTTGTGTGCGGCTCATGGCATGGCAATTACTTATTTAATCGCCAACAGAACTCTACCAGGAATGAAAGCTTCTAATCCGGATCCTAGAACAACAGATGATAAATTTGTGATGGAATTGCGATCTTCTCAAAACACTCAATTCTCTAAGGATGAATTAGAGTCAATGGTGAAGTCAACTGGAATTATAGAGTTAGAACAAAAAGATATTTAATAATTTTTCATAGGAAGACAAATGAAAATGAATTTTAGAATTATATCAAGTAGTGCAATTGCAGCCGTAACAATTTTGTTGATCGGTTCTTGTAGTGCTGATCCAGATAGTGCCGGATTTGAATACATGCCAGATATGTATCGTTCTGCAGCAATTGAGCCATATGTAGATTATGGTGAGCTGAGAGGTAGAGAAAATAAGGAAGTTAAACTTATTCAATCAGCAATGACTCCTCCTTCGAATACGATTCCTTATTATGGAACGGATCAAGAAGAGGTGAATTTAATGTTGCCATATAAGAGAAAAGCAACCAAAGCATTTGAGACTACTCACGGAATGTTTGGAGCTGAATTTTCTGATGAAGATGACTATGCTTTGGCTGTTGCAGATGTAAATGCATTAAAACTGACAGAAGAAAACAGTGAAGCTATTTTTAAAAGTGGTAAGACATTATTTAATACAAAATGTGCGCATTGCCATGGAACAAAAGGTGACGGTAATGGACCGATGGTTGAAAGTGGAGTTTATGCGGGTGTTCCCGATTATGCTAACTTGAAAGACTTAAGTGACGGTCAAATGTTCTACTCTATCTATTACGGTAAAGGAGCAATGGGTGCACATAATTCAATCATTAATAAGAAGGAAATTTGGACAGTTATTCATTATATCCGTAAAATGCAAGATGAAAATTACGGAACCGCGAATGCTGAAATGGATCCTGAAGTTGTGATGTCAGATTCACTTACAATTGAAGAACAATAATTAATTTGTCAATTAAGATAAGACATGGAATTTAAAGTATCAAAAAATGAAAAAACATTTACACTCGCATTAATTGTGATTGGTGTTTTGTTTACTGCAATTGGAATTGCAACTACTTACGGAGATCATCACTTCTTAACTCGTTTTTTAACAAATGGGTTGATTAACAGTTTCTTCTTTTTCGCTATAGCAATTGGAGCGTTATTCTTTTTAGCATTGCAGTATGCAACAGAAACAGGTTGGTATGCAGCTGTCAAGAGAGTTATAGAAGCAATTATGGGTTATTTACCTTATGGTATTGGGTTTATGGTGTTGGTCTTTTTTGTTATTACTATTAAAGACGGGGCTCATATTTATGGATGGATGGACCCTGAAGTTCTTGATCCAAAAAGTGCTCATTTTGATGAAATAATACACATGAAATCTGCTTATTTGAATCCATTGTTCTTTTGGATTAGAACAATCGTTTACCTAGGAATATACGCAATGTTCTGGAGAGGGTTTAGAAAACGTTCGTTGGAAGAAGATAAAGTTGGTGGAACGGAAATTCATTTCAAAAACTACCGTAAAGGAGCTGTTTTCTTAGTATTCTTTGCTGTATTTAGTTCAACATCTTCTTGGGATTGGATCATGTCTATTGACGTCCACTGGTTTTCAACATTATTTGGATGGTACACATTCGCTGGAATATGGTGTTCTTCAATGACCGTTCTAGTAATTTTAACATTGTATCTTAAAAAGAGAGGTTACTTACCAAAAGTAAATGATTCTCATATTCATGATATCGGGAAATGGGTATTTGCAACTTCCTTCTTATGGTCTTATTTGTGGTTCTCTCAATACATGCTTATTTGGTATGCAAATATTGGTGAAGAGGTTATATACTACATTATGAGAATTGATCATTATCCGTTCCTTTATTTTGGTATGTTCATGGTGAACTTCATTTTTCCAATGTTGTTGTTGATGTCAAGAGATGCGAAAAGACATGCTGGTACATTAACAGTTATTGGTATCATTATCTTGCTAGGTCACTGGGTAGATGTTTACGTTATGGTTTCTGGAGGCTCTTTGGGTGCAAATGCACATATTGGTTTCTTAGAAATAGGAATGTTAATCTTAATGGCGGGTATTTTCATTCGTGTGATATTGCATAATTTGACAAAATCACCATTAACTCCAGTGAATCACCCTTTCTTGGATGAAAGTATTCATCACGAAATTTAAACGAATAGTATTATAGATAATTTTAGATAGATGGCAAGTAAATTAATCGTATTAGCAGTAATTGTTTTGGGTATTATTACTGTATCTCAATTGATGAAAGTATATCAACTTTCTTCAAAACTGTCGAATAAGAATGAGGCAGAAATAAGCGAGAAAAATAACAACCTGAACGCAAAATTAATGATCGTCTTTGTACTAGCATTGTTTGCTGGATTTATTTGGTTGATGCTGAAATATGGCTGGACGGGTCGTGGAATGGCTGCATCGGTTCATGGTCATGAAGTAGATTGGTTGTTGAATCTTAATTTTGTCATCATACTTTTTGTGTTCTTTTTAACCCACATAGTCTTATTTTTCTTTGCTTATAAGTATGTGAGAAAACCGGGTGTTAAAGCTCATTTCTTTGCGCATAGTAATAAGTTAGAAATGATTTGGACAGTGATTCCAGCAATTGCACTTGGAGTCATCATTATTTTTGGATTGCGAACATGGAACAAAATTACAGATGTTGCGGCTGCGGAGTCAATTCGTGTTGAGTTGTTTTCAAAGCAGTTTGATTGGACAGCGAGATATTCAGGAGAAGATAATGCTTTAGGTAAGTTTGATTATAAGCTGACAACGGATGATAACGAGTTAGGATTGCTTACAACAAACACCATCGATTCTGCCATTAATAACATGGAAAACGGAATTTCTGGAATTAAAGCTTTGGAAGATAAATTGAATGACCCGAGTGTTGTTCTTTCTGTTCAAGACAGAAATGATTTAATGACGGACCTTGACAGAAAAGGAAGATTAATTCGCTTGTTGCACCAAATGAAAGGTCGTCATGATTCTAAAGCTGATGCTTTGGCATGGGATGACATTATTCAAAAAGATACATTGTACTTATGCGTTGATAAAGAGTACGAACTGAATTTCAGATCGAAAGACGTGATACATTCAGCGTATCTTCCGAACTTTAGAGTTCAGATGAATACGGTACCTGGAATGACTACTCGTTTTAAATTTACACCGGACATTACCACGGAAGATTTTAGAAAAACAAAACACAATCCAGATTTTCACTTTGTTTTAATGTGTAACAAAATTTGTGGTGGAGCGCATTACAAAATGAAAATGACGGTCGTTGTTCTTGAAGAAGAAGAATACGACGATTGGATGGAGTCTAAATCATTTGATACATTTAAAGACAAGTATTTTGCTTCCATGTAAGCAACTATAGAATTTATAACTTTTTTAAAAATAGATAACAATGGCGGCAATTGCAACCGAAGCACACGGACATCACGATTCTCATGAACATCATAAAGAGAGTTTTGTGTCGAAATATATTTTTAGCCAAGATCATAAAATGATTGGTAAACAATTCCTTATGACTGCGGTCTTTATGGGAGTGGTTGCCATGCTTTTATCGATTCTGTTTAGAATTCAGTTGGCTTGGCCAGGAGAAGGGTCTGATTTTGTTTCTTTCTTCTTAGGAGACAAATGGGCTCCAGGAGGAGTAATGAAAGAAGACATGTACCTTGGATTGGTTACGATACACGGTACGATAATGGTTTTCTTCCTGTTAACAGGAGGATTGTCAGGTACGTTCTCTAATATACTTATTCCTTTTCAAATTGGAGCAAGAGATATGGCATCTGGATTCTTAAACATGCTTTCTTATTGGTTTTTCTTTATCTCGTCTCTCTTGATGTTGGCTTCAATGTTTGTAGAGTCTGGACCGGCAATGGCGGGTTGGACAATCTACCCTCCATTATCAGCATTGCCTCAAGCCATTAGTGGCTCGGGCATGGGAATGACTTTATGGCTTTTCTCCATGTCTATTTTTATTGCATCTTCATTAATTGGTTCGTTAAATTACATCGTTACGGTGTTGAACTTGAGAACTAAAGGAATGTCTATGACACGTTTACCATTAACAATTTGGGCATTCTTTATTACTGCAATAATAGGCGTATTATCTTTCCCTGTTTTATTATCAGCGGCACTCCTTTTAATAATGGATAGAATGGCAGGAACAAGTTTCTATCTTTCAGATATTATTGTTAGTGGCGAAATGTTGACTAACCATGGTGGATCACCGATTTTATTTCAACATTTATTTTGGTTCTTAGGTCATCCGGAAGTTTATATCGTATTAATTCCTGCATTGGGGTTATCCTCTGAAATTATTTCAACGAATTCTAGAAAACCAATTTTTGGATATAGAGCGATGATTGGATCTATTCTTGCAATTGCTTTCTTATCATTTATTGTATGGGCACATCATATGTTTATTACGGGAATGAATCCATTTCTGGGTAGTGTGTTCGTGTTTACAACTCTTTTGATTGCTATTCCATCAGCTGTGAAGGTATTTAACTACATCACTACGTTATGGAAAGGTTCTATCAATTTTACACCTGCTATGTTATTTACGATTGGATTAGTATCTGCGTTTATTTCAGGTGGAGTTACTGGAATTATTCTTGCCGATGCAGCATTAGACATTATGGTTCACGACACATATTTTGTTGTTGCTCACTTCCATGTCGTGATGGGACTATCAGCTGTCTTTGGAATGTTCGCTGGTGTATATCATTGGTTTCCAAGAATGTTTGGAAAAATGATGAATACTACCTTAGGATATGTTCACTTTTGGATAACAATCGTTGGAGCTTACGGTGTTTTCTTCCCAATGCACTTTGTTGGACTTGCGGGAGCGCCTAGAAGATACTATGACTATTCTGTCTATCAAGATTTTGATGTAGATGCAGCGAATATGATGATCGATTTAAATGTTATTATTACTGGATTCGCAATTCTCGCAGCACTTGGGCAATGTGTCTTCTTGTTTAATTTCTTTTATAGTATTTTTAAAGGACCTAAATCGGTTCAGAACCCATGGAGAGGAAATACACTTGAGTGGACATCACCGGTTGAGCACATGCATGGTAACTGGCCTGGAGAATTACCTACAGTTCACAGATGGCCGTATGATTATTCTGTACCTGGAGCAGAGGAAGATTTTATACCTCAAACTGTACCATTAGCAGAAGGCGAAGAAGAACATTAACAATTTTATAGTATAAATAATAGAAGCCCTTTGTCGATGACAAGGGGCTTTTTCATATTTTTGAGTAAATTATATTTTTTGGAGGAAACATTTGACCATAACGACGAAGCTGATTTTAAAGGAGATCAAGATTATGACAAAGTGTTGCGCCCTAAAAAGTTGGAAGACTTTGCAGGTCAACCCAAAATAGTTGACAACCTAGAAGTTTTTGTCAAAGCAGCTATTCTCAGAAATGAACCCCTTGATCATGTTTTACTCCATGGACCTCCAGGTTTAGGTAAGACAACCTTGGCAACTATTATTTCCAAAGAGTTAAGTGTTAGTTGTAAAGTGACTTCAGGGCCTGTTTTGGACAAACCAGGGGATTTAGCTGGACTGCTTACCAATCTCGATTCAGGAGATGTTCTTTTTATCGATGAAATTCACAGACTTAGCCCTATCATTGAAGAATACCTTTATTCTGCAATGGAAGATTATAACATTGACATATTGATAGACAGTGGACCGAATGCACGAACAGTTCAAATTGAATTGAATCCATTTACTTTAATTGGAGCAACTACTCGCTCAGGGCTCTTAACGTCACCTTTACGTGCTCGTTTTGGCATTAATTTACGATTAGAATATTATGACGCAAAAACATTGACTTCTATCGTTGAGCGTTCGGCAAGTTTATTGGACATTCCTATTAGTGAAGTGGCAGCATACCAAATCGCAAGTCGAAGTAGAGGTACACCAAGAATTGCTAATTCTTTGCTAAGACGAGTGAGAGATTTTGCTCAAATTAAGGGAGATGGTAAAATTGATATAGATATTACCAATCATGCGTTAGAAGCCTTAAATGTTGATCAAAATGGTTTAGACGAAATGGATAATCGCATTTTACTGGCAATTATTGATAAATTTCATGGCGGACCTGTTGGATTAGGAACCATTGCAACGGCTATAGGTGAGAATGCTGGTACTTTAGAGGAAGTTTATGAGCCTTTTCTTATTCAGGAAGGATTTTTAATGCGCACAACTAGAGGTAGAAAAGTAACTCAAAAGGCATATGAACATCTTGGTAAGATTCCCGGGTTTTCACAAGGAGGACTGTTCTAATAAGCAATATTTTGGACCTCAAAGAAAGAAATACACAGCTGATTAAACAGAAAGCGCAAGACTTGGGGTTTTTCTTCTGTGGAATTTCTAAAGCCGACTTTCTTCAAGAAGATGCTAAACACTTAGATTCTTTTTTGAAGAATAATTACCAAGGTAAGATGTCGTATTTGGAAAATCATTACGACAAGCGATTAGACCCACGGCTTTTAGTCGATGATGCAAAATCTGTGGTGTCATTGTTGATGAATTATTACCCTGAAAACCAACAAGAAGATCCAGAAGCTCCCAAAATTTCAAAATACGCGTATGGCAAAGACTACCACTTTATAATAAAGGACAAGCTGAAAGAATTCTTTGCTTACATTCAAGAAGAAATTGGTGAAGTTGGCGGTCGTGTTTTTGTGGATTCGGCTCCTGTTTTGGATAAGGCTTGGGCCCGAAAAAGTGGCCTTGGTTGGGTAGGAAAAAATGCAAACCTCATTCATCCAAAACACGGTTCTTTCTTTTTTATTGCTGAATTAATTCTTGACCTTGACCTCGTTGCTGATGGACCTATGAAAGACTATTGTGGAACATGCACTAAATGTATTGACGCATGTCCAACGGATGCAATTGTGCAACCTTATGTTGTGGATGGTTCTAAATGTATTTCTTATCTAACGATAGAACTCAAAGACGAACTTCTTCCTTCTGAATTTAAAGGCAAAATGGAAAACTGGATGTTTGGGTGTGATATCTGTCAAGATGTTTGTCCATGGAATCGATTTTCAAAACCAACAAAAGAACCTTTTTTTAACCCACACGATCAACTATTAAAAATGTCAAAAGCCGATTGGGAAGACCTTACGGAAGAAATATTTCAAGAGTTGTTTAGAAAAAGTGCAGTGAAAAGAACCAAGTTTAAAGGCTTAAACCGCAATATTCAATTGAATTTTGCGAAAAATGAGTAAAAAATAGTTTTTCGTAACATTCTCTTGCTTCTTCAAAATATGATGAATTCCTAATAACAAAAAAACGGGGAACTAAAAAGAACCCCGCCTCAAATTTATTTTTGTTGTTACATTCCCATTTTTATGTAATCTTCATACTTCATCTCTGTGAATCCATCAGGAATATCTAGACTGAAAATAGATTTATCTTTCACTTTATCTTTTACTTCAGAGGCAGTGTAGCTCATTGTTAAACCATTCTCATTATCCAATTCAAAAGCTAAAGCAACACCAGGTACTCGACCATTGGCGTTTCCTTGTGTTTTTCCGTCCACTTTAAAGTCTTCCGTGTACCAATATACAATATCAGTGTCATCATCTCCCTTAATAACAGCTTTCTTGCATTTATAACCCGCAACCATTTTTGTTCCGCTTTCTAAAACAACTTTAAAGTCATCGCCCTCGGCTTCAGAAATTTTATCTTCCATTTCTTGAACAGAAGTTTTAATGGCTTTATTTCCCATCATCCCTTCCATCAATAGTAAGATTTCTCCATCTGGATTGGTAATGGTTTTCATGTTCATCATGGTTCCAAATTCCATTTTCACAAAAGATTTTTTTCCGTTAAATGCGACTTCCATTTTGGCTCCACTCATCATAGATACAGCCATTGCCATGTCAGGATTGTCCGACGAGACATCGATGTCATATTTGATATAACCCTCAGAAGATTGAGCATTAGTAAAATGGAGGCTGAAGCAAACAACAGCTAGTGTAAACAGTAATTTTTTCATATTAGATATTTTTTTCATTTTTAACAGCAATAAACGTTCCAAGTTTTAACCACTTATCCATCGGTAGATATCATTCCAATTTGCATATAACAGGAGTGACATTAAAATAAAGAATCCTGCAATTTGTGCATACTCCAATACTTTTTGAGGAGCTTCTTTTCCAGTAATCATTTCATACAATAAGAAAACTACATGACCACCATCTAGTGCCGGAATTGGTAGAATATTCATAAATGCAAGAACGATGGAAATAAATGCCGTGTTAAGCCAGAATATTTGCCAATCCCAAGTTGATGGGAATAAATTACCAATTGCACCAAAACCACCAATTGAACTTGCTCCTTTTTTGGTGAAAATAAATTTTAGTTGCCCCACATAATCGCTCAAGGTTTGCACACCTCGATCTAAACCGCGACCTAGACTTGCTGTAAAACTATAGTCAATATGTTGGAAAGCATCTTTGTCGAAAAATTTCATTCCAACCGGAGAGAAACCAATAGTAGCATTTTTGGTTACATTGATATTAACAGTTTTCTCCTCGTTATTTCTTAAAAAAGTAACTGAAATGTTCTTCTTTTTATTGTTGTAACACTCATCTGTTATGTCATCAAAGAATTCAATGTTGGTATCGTTGATTTTGATAATTTTATCGTTCTTTAATAACCCAGAGCCATAAGCAGGGCTAGAATAAGAAATATATTTTAGTAAACTATTTGCAACAGGCAGGTTAACGGTGTCATTCTCTCGGATAACACTTAAATTGAGCGTGTCTTTTACCGATTGTTCGATCTCTAAATTACTAATCGTACCAAAATCTACTCCGTCAAGTTGGTACAAATAATCCCCTTCCTTAATTCCAATTGTATCTTTAGAATAAGCAGCGATAAATAAATTAATAGTGGTAGATTGATGCCTCAAATCAACCGTTGGAAAAGCTCCTTCTCGGAACAACTCATAGTCTGTACCTTCGGGCAATAGAATGTCTTCAATTGTTCCGTCTATATGTTCAATCTTTAATTTTCGTTGTCCGCGAACAAGCAGTCCAGCATTGATATCTTTGAAATGAAGTACTTTCTCTCCATCAATTTCAAGAATATTGTCACCAGATTCCATTCCGAATTTCTGCATGTACGGATGAATGGTCATCCCTGCTTTTAAATCTGCTGAATGAATTTGTTCTTCTCCATATCCGAAAACGACAAAGATATAAATTAGCACCCCAACAATGAGGTTAACAACGACCCCACCAATCATTACTATTAAACGTTGCCAAGCTGGTTTTGCTCTGAATTCCCACGGTTGAATAGGTTGCTCTAGTTGCTCTTTGTCCATAGACTCATCAACCATTCCTGATATTTTCACATACCCACCAAGAGGCAACCAGCCAATTCCCCATTCTGTTTCTCCAATTTTCTTCTTAAAAAGAGAAAACCATGGATTGAAGAAGAGATAAAACTTCTCTACTCTAATTTTAAAATAACGAGCTGTTAGGTAATGACCAAATTCATGTAAAACAACTAGTATCGATAATGACAGTAATAACTGCGCGGCTTTGATTAAAAAATCCATTCAATATTTTTTGTGCGTGCAAATATACTTAATTAAGGGTTAACAGATGTTAAATCAACATATTCGTTCTGTTCAAAGTAATCAATGATGCCTTCTTTGATCAGATGCTGTTGTTCACGGTCATTGAAAGGTGGTAATTCTTTGGTGATATTCAAAGTCTGTTGTTTCATTTGCTATTACCGAATTTGCGAGAGAGTACATTGTTTTTGAAAAACACGTTGGTTGGGGTAATCCAGGGAATATTTTTTAAACTAAAACTTGTATATAATTCTAAATTTAGGCTTCATTTCATTTTTTTACAAATTTCTTAGTTATGAAAGAGTCATTTACATATATTCTTAAATAATACGTTCCACTAGCAAGCTTACTGATATTGAATCGTGAGTTTGCTATATTGCTTTCCACCTGTAAGATTCGTCCATTTGCGTCAAGAATATGAATATTAACGTTTTCTTTGTTTTCAAGCCCATTGATTTGAATAGTCTCAGTTGCAGGATTAGGGGATAAATAAACTTTTTGCCTTAATTGATTCATTACTTCAATTTCAGCAGTAGCCAACTCTAACCTCTCTTTTTGTTCTTTTTTAAGTTCAGCAGAATCATCTGGATTTAGAATAATACCAGCGGTGCCAAATACACTTATATTCCCATTTAGTTGTATCGATTCGTCGTTGCATCCGTATAGAGTTACGATGTAGAAATAAACTCCGTTGCTAACAGGCACTTGGTTTCCCCAAATATTAGTAGTATATCCGTTCCATGATATTTCAGATTGTGTGATTGTGTTTTCAGGTGCTGGAGAACTGAAAGGACAACAAGCGGTTGTTGTAAAATTTGAATTATAAATAGAATTACCGTATTGATTTATTATATCTAAATTATAACCCTTAGCATTAAAAGCACAATAAGGATGGTTAATATCAGTCATTTGCCAAATGTCAGTAGCAGGATCTCCATCATCAAAATTAATAAAGTTTTGGATGGGATCGTATGTGAATCCGGTCCAGTTTTGACAACAATCTTCACAATCAGTAAGACAGGTACTAGGATCAATAATTCCTTGATAACCTGCGCCGGCATTAAAACTTGGACCTAAAGCAATGTATTGCCCCGCCTTAAATAAAACATTTGCCGTCCCTGTAGATTACTGGTTGAGACCATCCCGCAGTGATGCATTGACCTGTTTCTGTTTCTGGTGGCAAAGGTGTCTGAGGAGAAGGTCCTCTATCCTCATAATACACACAAACAGGGCATTGATCACAAATTATAATGATTGTATAAGTAAATGAACTAATCCCAGGGTTACATTTATTTTTATCATTTAACGTTAAGGTAAACGTATATTCTCCTGGAGGGGTATATGGAGAAGTGCTCCAAAAAAAAGTAAGCGGGTTTAAAGATCCATCAGATGGTTGAACCAAAGTATATGAAAAATTACTTGGGATGTTATTAACTAGAGTGTAATCAATTACCTCATTTGCATTATCATTTGAAGGATTTGAAGTGAAACCTAAATTGTCTCCAGCAGTAACATAGGCCGTATATGTGCCATATGTATCTATACCGTCCATTTGAGGGGCAAGGTTAATTGGAGAATGAACAGTTAATGTTAGCGTTTCCGAATAAGTACAACCCTCAGGAGTTAAGACGGTTACTATGAAAGTTGAATTTCCTTGAGTTGGTGCAACAGACATAGTATTAAGCCCAACTCCTGAACCAATTAGAGTTCCTCCTTGTGACCAAGTATAAGTCCAACCATTATCTCCAGTCACAGATAAATTCAATAAATCTCCTTCGCAGACAGGATCTCCGTTGTAAATAAAAAGCACTTGAGGATTGATATAACAAAAGTCAAAACTATTTCGTGCTAAACACCCATTATCCGTGTACAATAACACTCTATAGCAAGCATTAATACTTGGTGTGTGATTTACAGATGCAAAAGCGGCATTAATATCAAATGGGCCTGCTTGCCCATTAATAAAACCCCCAATGTATATTTCCTGTAACTCTCCAGTAACTGGGTTTATTCTGCAAACTCTCCATTGATAGGAAGTTTCATTTGTAGATAAACTGCCATCCAAGATAATATTGTCATCAATACAAAATGAAGTTTGACCTGAGATTTGAGATGTAGGCATGTCCGATAAATCTGTTTTTAAGACAACACTTACTTCATCCACTAAATGGGCATAATAGTTAGATACATCAGCGGGAACAGGAGGTCCTTTTCCTCCTATTATAATATAATGCACTCCATCTGTTTCCGCCAAAAAACAATAGATCACTTGCTCATATGCGGTTGTGCTTGTTGCTTCAATTTGAAACTGTGGATTAAAATCATTAATATAATCAAAACCAACTGCTGCAGGCATATTGGGAGTAATCTCTAAAGCAACTCCCCTAATGTTGGAAGAGCCAATATCTTGATATTTTTTTACAAAATAAGAAACTTCGTAAACTTGACCGGCAGTAAGAGGCATTGTTTCCCCAACTACATACTCATAATTCGGACCATGACCAATTCTCATGCAACCATTACCTAAATATGGAATTTGTATTAGATCAACCGGAGCCCCTGGGTGAGAAACATCAACGGTGCCGACAAGGCTCCTCCAAGGAGGAGCATAACCAACAGCATAAGGTCCCCAAGGCGGAGGGGTAACACCAGTGTTTATTATTTCAACCCCCCCCATTTAAAACTAAATTTTGAGCATTTGTTTCTATACCAACTAGAAGAAAAAGTAGGGCTATTCCTATTCTAATTATCATCATGCTCTTATTTAGTTTCTAATTCTAACACACGCTCTTTAAGCTCTTTTACTTGTTTGTTTTGTTCAATAAGATATAATGTTAATTCCTCAACTTTTTCCATTAAAATAGTATTCATTTCTTCTAAATCCAAACCTGTTTCTATTAATTCTGCTTCTGAAGGTACATTTGGAAGATGCTTCTCTTTCTGAATGAATTTTTCAACATCTTCCAAGGGCATTAATGCATAGTTGTCATTAAACACATAATCTGCCCAACTGCTTAAATCAAGTTTAATTTGCCTCCCTCTAATTAATCCATTTGGTTCAATCTGAAAAATCTTTTGAGTTGAATTAGATAATTCGATCTTACCATTAGAGTATACAGTAAAAACATCCTTATTATAAACCGTACTATATAGGCCGAACCCTTTTGTTTGCTCATCATGAACAATAGCCTTAAAAGAGTAACCAAAAGGTGTTGAGGAGGTGTGATCAATACAATGACCAATTTCTTTTGTTGATTTAGTAAAAATCATGGAGTTAATATTAGGCTCCACTCCAATACCAACAGTTCCAGTGAAATATGAAGCTCCATTTACATGTAACTTATGTAAAGGTGTGTCTGTCCCAATACCAACGTCTACTTGAGGACATGTTGGAAACAATTTGTTTGGTCCATTTGCCCATCGTGGGCTTGAAATTACACCAATATCACATTTCGTAGGCGGTGCAGGGTTGTATATCCCTCCCCCTATTTTAGATAAAATATCATCATAACTGATTTTTTTTGCAGTTCCGTTTGCGTTTACGACTAATAATTCAAAATTTCCAGAATTAACATTTCCGTTAGACAAATTTCCAGTGTTAGGCAATTTTAGAAGCCCATCAACTCTACTATTTCCGAAGACTCTTTGGTTACCATCAATCCTTGAATTACCATTTACGCGAATATTTTGTTTTACCAAAGCGTTCCCTTTTACGGTCATTTTTTGCTCTACAAACATTCTACCCATTGTTCGGATGTTGTTGTTCACCGTTAAAGAATCTTTGATTAGCAAACAAGAATCGATGATGGCATTGCCATTTACATCTAACCTAGCTGAAGGTGTAAGGGTTCCTATTCCAACCTTTCCAGTTGCTGGCATGGTGTTGTCTTGGGCCAATAATGTTGAAGATATAATCACAATAATTGCTGTGATTAATTTTTTCATAAGTACTTAATTTGTATTAAAGTTAAAACAAAATATGGAAAATAAATTTTTTTTTTGCCAAAAATTACCGAAACTTGCTATTGCGCATAGAAATCCAGAGCAAACGTATTTAACCTAAAATGGTATTTAGCGGAGCTTTCATTAATTTTTTCAATTCTGGGTTTCCCCCTTTGAAGAGGGTTAGGGGGGGATATTACTCCAAAGATCACCTTGGTATTTTAACCTTGAATTCGCAAAAGTGACTTCAACTTACTGGTTTACAGTCAACTCAACATAGTCGTTCTGTTCAAAGTAATCAAGAATCGCTTCTTTGATGAGATGTTGCTGTTCTCTATCATTGATGGGGGGCAATTCCTTTACCAATTCAAAGTGTGGCCAATTTTCTTCGTCTCGATGCGTGTATTTATAATATCCATGAGGTTCAAGCAAAGTGCAAATTGCTATATGTAGAACATCTGTTTTTTCACTTTTGGAGAAATCTTTGTAACCTATTCCTAACTCATTCACTCCAATTAGGAACAGAATGATTTGCACATCCATTCCTTCTCCGAAGTTACTCTCCAATTCTTTGGTTAATTTCTGAAAACGTAATTCTAAATCATGATCCATCGGCTCAAAGTTAATAATAACCTATCGAAAATTAGCAAATTAATTTACATTGATTAACTTGGACAAAAATTACAACTATGAAAAAATCATTTTACTTATTGGCAAGTTTATTTCTTGCTACAACTATTACTTCTTGCTCTACGAATGAAGAAGCACACGAAGAAGAGCATTCAGAACCTGTTTGTACTTATTCTTATGATGAGGGTTCGACAGAATTTGAATGGACTTCTTATAAGACTTCTGAAAAGGTTGGTGTGCCAGGCACATTTAACGAAATTGAAGTAACAAGCGAAAGCTCAAGTGATCCAAGAGAAGTGTTACAGTCTGTTATTTTTACGATGAGTACTGCATCTGTTGAAACTCAGAATGAAGATAGAAACGGTAAAATTGCAAAACATTTTTTTGAGACGATTAATACAGAAGCAATTATGGGTTCAATAAAATCTCTTGATGATGACGGAAAAGCAACAATTGAGATTACAATGAACGAGATCACTGTGGATATTGAAGGTGATTATACCTTAAATGAGGGCGCTTTTTCTTTTGAAAGCGTAATTGATGTTTCTGCATGGAATGGACTGTCTGGGATTGAAGCGTTGAATGAAGTATGTTCAGCTCTTCATACAGGAGAAGACGGAGTTTCTAAATTATGGTCAGAGATAAAGTTGACTTTAAAAACGAACTTGAGTATAGACTGCGAATAGAAAATGGGTTTTCTCGATGTTGCATTTGCCATTGCTATTTTATATGGTGCTTGGAAAGGTTTTAAGAAAGGGTTCATTATTGAGCTCTTTACTTTCTTAGCTCTTTTTTTAGGACTTTACGCGGGGATCCACTTTTCCGACTTTGTAGCAAAAATTCTTACAGATAGTTTTGGAATGACTAGTGAGTATGTTCCTACAATTTCTTTTACCGTTATTTTTCTTTTGGTTGGAGCAATGGTTTACTTCGCTGGCATAGCCATTGAGAAAGTCATTAAAGTGGTACAATTAAGTTTATTAAACAAAGCACTCGGCGTTTTACTCGGAATTCTAAAAATGATATTTTTGTTGGGGGTGATAACACTCCTCATTGAATCGTATGATGAGAAAGGTGATTTTGTTTCAGAAGAATCGAAAAATGATTCTATTTTTTATTCTCCATTAAAATCAGCTGTTAGCTTTGCTATCCCAGCCTTTGAAGAAAGTACATTATTTTTGAAAAATGCGTTGATTGAAGGCGGAGACGAAGAGCAGATTGCCGAAAGGGAAGAATAACTTGTTTTTTCTGAGCATTTTAGAGGCTAAACAGACTAAATTCACTAACTTTGCGCCTTCGAAGAAGAAAATTATGTCAACAGGGGTTAAAATATTTTCAGGACATGCGTCTAGAGGCCTAGCAGAAAAAGTAGCGGCAAGCTACGGTCTTGGTCTCGGTGATTGCAAAGTAACCGTTTTTAGTGATGGAGAATTTCAGCCGTCTTATGAAGAAACTGTTCGAGGTCAAGATGTTTTTATTGTACAATCCACAATGCCTCCAGCAGACAATCTTTTCGAGTTATTATTAATGGTGGATGCAGCCAAAAGAGCATCGGCTAGAAAAATAATCGTGGTTATTCCCTATTTTGGTTTTGCGCGTCAAGATAGAAAAGACAAACCAAGAGTTGCTATTGGAGCAAAATTGGTTGCCAATATGTTAATGGCTGCAGGAATCGATAGAATTATGACTATGGATTTACATGCGGATCAAATTCAAGGATTTTTTGAGGTTCCCGTTGATCATTTGTATGGTTCCACAATTTTTCACCCAGAAATAGAAAAAATTAACAACGGAAATTTGATTATGGCTGCTCCAGATGCTGGAGGTACTAAACGGTCAAATTCTTACGCAAAAAGATTAGAAATAGGTTTAGCAATTTGCCATAAGCAAAGAAGGAAGCCAAATGAGGTTGCCGAAATGACTGTCATAGGTGATGTTGCAGGAAAGGATGTCATCCTTGTGGATGATATGTGCGACACAGCTGGAACGTTAACAAAAGCAGCAGATTTATTCATGGAAAAGGGTGCACTTAGCGTTCGCGCTTTTTGTACGCATGCTGTACTATCTGGTCCAGCTTATGAACGAATAACGAACTCATCAATAACAGAACTAATAGTAACAGATACTATTCCATTAAAGAAACCACACGATAAGATTCGAGTAATCAGTGTGGCCGATTTATTTGGAGATGTTATTCGCAGAATGGTGAATAACCAGTCTATTAGTTCACATTTTATCGTATAAAACAAATAAATATATAACAATGAAAAAAGCGCAATTGAGCGGTTCGTTAAGAGCGAACGTAGGGAAGAAGGACACTTCGGCATTGAGAAATGAAGGACGTGTGCCTTGTGTAATTTATGGACAGGGTGAACAAATTCACTTTTCTGTAAGAGGAGTAGATGTACAAAAAATTATTTTTTCTCCAGACGTATTTCAAGTTGAAATAAACATTGAAGGAGGAAAAAAAGTGATGGCAATTATTCAGGACATGCAAATGCATCCTGTGAAAGATACACCAATGCATGTCGATTTCTTAGAGTTAAACGACAAGAAAAAAGTAAAAGTTAGTCTTCCACTTTTAGCTAAAGGTTCACCAATAGGTGTAATGAACGGAGGAGTTCTAAGACAACCATACAGAAAACTGAGAGTAACAGGGCTTCCTGGAGATCTTCCAGAATCTATTGTTATAGATGTCGCAGAACTTAGAATTGGAGGTTCTATTCGTGTTTCTGATCTATCGATTAAAGGTGTTGAGTTTAGAGAACCTGCATCTGCAGTAGTTCTTGGAGTTAAAATGGCAAGAGGTGCTGTTGATGAGGATGAGTTGGAAGAAATTGTTGATGGAGAAACTGCTGAAGTATCTGAAGAAGACGGTAACGAAGGAGGAGAATCTTAAAGACCTCTTATACAAAATTAAAGGCTGTCCGTTGGGCCGCCTTTTTTTGTGTCTGTATTTTTTTTGAACTATCTTATTTTTGCGCGAGATCCATTTGAACTGCTGCTCATATTATATCGAAGAAAGACTTCAAATCCACCTCTTGCTCTTGAAGCCGAAGATAAGCGTGAAATATTTATGTCGTACGCAAAACCAGTTGAGAAATCAGACCATTCCAGCATTGTTTTTGCTACGACAGCATCATTCCATCTGTGAAAAAGACCAAGAGAGAAAAAGAAAGGCTTAATTCTACCAGTTACCTTAGATCCTTCATTAATAGTGAATCTATAATACGTCCCATACAGAAATTCTGTACTAGTTTTTTGCCGGTTAAAATAAATTCCAGGGACCAAAGTTCCGTTTGAATTAGCTAGACCAATTTTCCCATTTACAAAAACAGACCAGCGCATATATAATTTTTCACTCTCATTCTCGATGAAAGAATAGGAAGGATTGTTTACATGGAAAAAAGCAACTCCGGCGTTAAAAGAACGATTGCTATTTTGTGTCATATAGCCAGACCCATCGTTGTAAGTATATACGACACCTGCTCCAGCATCTAAGAATGAAAAACTGGCATTGTTAAATGTTTCGTTACTCGCTAAATTAGGATCGTAAGACAGTCCATTGTATTGCGAACCCCATGTTCCAGAACCTGCTGAAATTGTGCGTTGACCAAAACCGGTATAAATTCCTAAACCAAGGGTATTGTTTCTGTCTAGAATTAAGTGGTAAGCTAAATTTAGATTGACATTATTTGTCTTCAACCTATTGTCACCAGCTTGATCTTGATACAGACTCATACCCATAGCAAAAATCCCTTTTTTCATTCTTTTTTTTTCATTCAATCTGGCATCAATCGAGGTTGCTATTGTATTATACGGAGAAGCAACACTTCTCCATTGAGATCGATAATTTACAATTACTTGTAACGGTGAATTTGCTCCCGCTAATGCCGGATTTAAGGTAAGTGGAGAATACTCCATTTGTGAAAAGTGAACATCCTGTGCCATTGTATTCGTTCCTAAAGTAAGAAATACAATTAAGGCGATAGATTTTTTTAAATTCATGATAATGATTATTAAATTATCTTACTAATGTTACGTTTCCTGATTCTTCTACAACTGTCCCATCAAAAAGAATAGCGCTTAGTTTGTAAACATAAACTCCTGTGTTGAGTAATTTACCTTTGTAATATCCGTCCCAACAATTGTCAACAGATTCTGTTTTAAAGACTAATTCACCCCATCGATTATATACAGAGTAGCTCAATTGAGAAATACAACTACCATAAACACACAGCATATCATTGTTTAAATCACTGTTTGGAGAGAACATATTCGGGACAAATAAGTCACCACAGAGGAGGTCTACAACAACAGTCATACTGAATTGGCCAGAGCATCCATTGGCATCTGTTCCCATAACAGTATAAGTAGTTGTTACGGTCGGACTAGCAATTGGGTCTGCACATGTACTACAATTTAAACTTGTAGATGGTGACCAAACATAAGTGGGAGCTCCCGAAGCAAATAATTGAATTGTTTCACCAGCCGTTATTGTCGCAGAGACAGGTGTTATTGTGATAGGAATGCTTCCAACTGTATTGACCATATAATTTTCGATAGCTGAGCAGCCACTGGCATCTGTAACAGTTACATTGTATGGTCCCGCTTGTAAATTAGAAATCGAACTGGTTATTTCTGCTCCACCCCATAAATAAGTATATGGAGAAGTGCCTCCGCTAGTCGTAAGAGATATCGCACCGTTTGACTGTCCGCAATCTTGGTCTGTAAGAATTTCAGTAACAATTAGCTCATTTGGTTCTGCAACAATTATTGTTTCTGTACTAACACACCCACCAGCATCAGTTACTGTTACCACATATGACCCTGCAGATAAGTTAGAAGCTACAGCGCCAGTTCCTCCAGTTGGAGCCCACGAATATATATAAGGTGTCGTTCCACCATTCGTTTGAATACTTGCTTCACCATCTGAAAATCCAAAACAGGAAACATTTACTGTTGGCAGAATTGTTAGTGTTGGTCCTCCAATATTTGCAATTGTGAAATCGATTGATGATGAGCAACCGCTTTGATCCATAACAACTACTGTATAAGGTCCTGCAGCAATATTTGCTACCGTAGCGGTTGTGCCAACATTAGGAGTCCAAGAATACGTATAAGTACCAGCTCCTCCCGAAGCATTTATTGTTGCAGCGCCGTCACTTGCTCCGCATGTTGCGTCTATAACATTCGATGTGCTGAGAATTATATCTGAAGGTTCAAGAATATCAAAAATTACGTTATCTGTACATCCATTACCGTCGGTAACCGAAACGGTATATGAATTTGGACCGAGTGCATTTTGAGTTGCTCCTGATAAGCCTCCTGGCATCCAAGAATAAGTGTATGGACCGTTTCCTCCTGTCGCAGAAACCGTCGCTGAACCATCGTTTGCACCAAAACAAGTCACATTAGAAGAAGCGTCTAAATTTATAGTTGGACCTCCGGAAGATGTAATAGAAACGGTAGCTTGATCCGTACACATGTTTTGATCTGTAATTGTAACCGTATATGTATTAACAGGTAATCCCGTTGGATTAGCAATGTTACCACCTGCAGGAGACCAAGAATAAGTGTATGAACCTGTACCGCCAGTTGCAGAAGCGGAGAGTGTTCCGTTACTCATGCCGCAAGTTGCTTGAGTAGAGTTTGCTGATGCGACAAGTTCTAATGGTTCTCCAATACTAACAATTCCTGAGCCAGGACAACCATTCATATCTTGAATATTTACAGTGTAATTTCCAACAGAAAGAGCGCTCTGTGTTGGACCACTTAAACTTCCAGGCATCCAGGTGTATGCATAGGGTGATGTTCCTCCTGAAGCTGTTACAGTCGATGCGCCGTCAGCCCCTCCGAAACAATTTGGATCACTTTGTGAAGTAATATTTAAAGTGATTACTACTCCTGCACATGGGTTTGCTGTACATGCCGAAATTGTTCCTGCATTATCATAGGTAGTTATGATTCCGTTACCATCTATAACTTGAATTGGGTAACTAGGAGGAGCCGGCGCGGTCACTCCAGTTGCATACTGAGTCCAAATAGTATCCGTGGTTGGGCAATCTGAAATATCACAGTTAATATAAAAACCGAATACGTACTGTGGTGTTGCTGTAGCGCAAGAGACGCATTCAGCTTCACTTGTAATAGGAGTTGTATTTGATGTCACCACTCCCGTGTACCATGTGTAAGCTCCATTTCCTGCACTAGCTGTTAAATCACCATTGGCTTCTGAACAAACGTCAATAACTGTACAAGGATCAACAACAATCGTTATCGTCTCAGAGCCACAAGGCAGAGTATAAGTAATGTCATGTGAGCCAGCTCCAGCACTACTAGGGTCAAAGTTTCCAGAAGCATCAACTCCTGCTCCAGACCATGTTCCACCAGGAGTATTAGGTGTTAAGGCAACAATAGGGTCTGAGGGACAAAAAGGTCCAGTGACACAAATATTTGCATCGCAACAGACTAAGGCATATTTACCACCAGTTGTAAAATTTAATGATTCTATTCGAGCCCCTCTGTTTGAGGCTGAACTGTTGTCCAAGATTGCCCCACCAGCAATTACTTCGCCATTTGAGCTAACACTCACATCGTAAACCGTAAATCCATTAGTCGTATTGATAGATGATAGAACATTTAAGTTGGCATCAAATTGAACAACTCTATCCATAGATCCTGCATACACATTTCCATTGACATCAACATCTATTCCACTGCAATCGACAATCAAACCTCCAAATATTGGAACCGTTGAACTTGATCCTCCAGGAAGAGGAGCTGTATTGATGAGAACACCAGTGGACACGTTATATTGTCTGATTTCGTCACCATTGTGCACATAGAAGAAGTTATCATTGGCAACAATCGCTTTTAGTCCACCACCATTTTGATCAGCGGATAAGAAGCTTTCGCACTTATAACCTAAAGTAGTATTTGATGTTTGAAAAACGGGAACATCCGAAGGACAAGATCCAATATTCTGATTGATTGCACCGACCTCTTCATGTGTGAGATAAATATACTTGGCATTTCGAGAAGAAGAAATAGAGCGAACTTCTATGGGAAAAGATCCAATAGCAGCAATGGAATTTGTATTCACAGTTACTTGACCATTCACAGTTCCATTCACCGGATTAATATCATAAATTACGGCTCTCATTTCAAAAAGTCCAGATCCTTGTCCTGTGCCCCCTACGATTAGACTAGAATTATCACAGTTGAAAGTAATTGACCAGAATTCAGTAGATAAACCTCCAGGAGTATATGCTTGGCTCCAAACCATGGTACCAGTAGTACTAATTCTTTCTATTTCAGAACCGGTCCCTTGTGTAATGAAGCTAACACCAGCATCATCTGTAGCAAGAGTTCCTAACCAATCTCCGTTAATTGTGTCCCAAGGAGTGTTGTATTGCCAAATTAGAGTACCTAGTGGACTATATTTTCTAAGAACCATCGGTATCTCTCCACCAATTGCATAGACGTTTCCTACCGCATCGGTTTCTACTTCTCGTGTGAAATCTCCACCATTGAAGGCAGGTGAAATTATCCATGGATCGATAATTACTTTTTGAGAAGAATCATAGTTTGTCAAGTCAAAAGTTAAAATATTATTATTGAATTTGTAGTTGGATGAAATCGACTCATTAGAATTATCGTAAAAAGTAACAGGCTTGTGTTCAGTTATTTTACCTAAAGAAGTGTTGATTTCTATTTGCCCGACCTTGTTCAATTTAATGTTCGTTTTCTCTCCAGTGTTTTTGTTTTTGGTAGAATATTTCATTCTTATGTCAGACACACTCGCTCCTGGATGAAGAATTATATTATATTTAATACCTCCCTTTTTGCTAAACGTATATTCAATGTCTATATTATCGTAAATATTCTTGTAAGTGATTTTACTATATCCTTTAACATTGCTGACATTTCTTACCTCATTCGTAGTGTAGTTTTTAATTCCATAAGAGTTATAATGATTCATTCTGTTTTCAGCTACAATTTCTACATCTGTGTTTGCGTTTAAGAATTGAATATTGATTAACTCACTTAAATTTTTTCGAATAAATCCTGTATCTTGGTCTCCTTTGATTTTAAATTTCTTGTAATTTTCGAAACGATATGTCAAGCCTTCGTTCGTGAAATAGGTAAAAACACTTCCCAACTTCACAGCGAATTTGATTTTATCAGAATTTTCCCAACCTCTGTTTTCAAATTGACCAACATTCTCTACAAAAGAATAATCAGACGAAAAAGATAAGTTATCACTCTTGAAACTCTGAGCATCGGCGCTTGAGAATATTAAAAATGCAAGTAAAAAAGAATAAATTTCCTTCATGGTAGAGGTTTTGTTTTCAATAGTTTATAAACTAGTTCAAGTTAAAAATGAACGATAAGCATTTGAGTACAAAGATAAATAGTTGAGAATCATTATTTGAGGGGGCAACCCCCTCAAAAGAGAGTAATTTAATTCGTAACTATTTTTTCTCGATGTACAATTTTTCCTGCTTCTAAAATTATTACTGTATAAAAGCTGGGCAGTAAGTTAGATATATCAATACGATTAATACGTTCTTCTTTTAATTTACTTTGATGAACAATTCTTCCTGATACATCTTGAATGGTAATTGTTTTTACTGTTTTCTGAAATGAATTGCTCTCAACGATGAGTACATTTTTTGCCGGGTTTGGATAAAAAGTAAATCTTGCGTTCAATGATTTCGATAAATGAATAATAGATGAGTAACTATACTTCCCATCAAAATCAACTTGTTTTAGTCTATAATACTCATCATTACCCGCGAGTAAATCTTCAAATTGATACCAGCTTTCTTCTTGTGAAGTACCTTTGCCATTGACTCTAGCGATAGCATCCCATTCATTTTTTTCACTTCTCTTTTCTAAAAGAAAATAATCATTGTTAATTTCAGAAGCCGTCGCCCAAAAGATACGAGTGTAATCATCTTCTACTTTTCCATAGAAAGAAAACAATTCAACAGGAAGAGGTGTTGGTGTTGTAATCGTTATGTCGTCAACTGCAAAGGAAGGATCTGTGCCTAATCCATCGGCATTGTTTTGCCACCGAAAGGCAACTCTAAGATTTGCTATCCCTTCTGCTGCTGCAGGTAGGACATAGGAGAGGGCAGTCCACAAACCTTGACCACTACCACAGATAACTGTTTTCGCAGGATTACCAAGTTGAATCCAAGTTGTTCCTCCATCAATAGAATATTCGGCAATACAATCATCAATGGTTCCCTGACCATTCTCAATGTAATTAAAATTATAAGTTAGATTCGTTTGTCCAGCAGTACTGATATTAGCAGATTGCGTTCTTTTGTTTGTTGTTACGTCCGAACAGAAACCAATTAAATCACACAAAAAACAACCTGGCAAACAAAGAGACGATGCATCATAAGCAGCGCCTATATCGCCAACAGAACTTGAGCCAACATGCAAAGAATTATCCGCACCACAACCTGAACCACATATTCCAGATGCGTTGCCGTTTTCTAGGCACGATATGTACCATAAATTTGCCGTCATTCCCTGAATTCCTATATTCTGGTTTAATAAACCCCAATTACTTCCTGCACCTCCGTTTCCGTCAAAATCTTCAGACCAAATTGTTGTCTGCGCATGAAAAGAGGATGTACTTATAAACACGAAAAACGGAATTGTCATTAACCTTAAAAACGAATTTTTCATATTTCAAATATTAAGTTATTCTATCACAAGTTGTTTAATGGTAAACGCATTGTCTATTCTTATTAATGCAGAATAATGACCCGAAGCTATGTTGGATACGTTAATTGTTGAGTTTTCTTTTATTTTTTTGTTAAGTATTATTTTCCCTTTCGCATCAAAAAGAATAATTTCAAATTCGTCCGGAGCATTTTTGAACGCTATGTAATCACTACTTGGATTTGGGAACATGAGAATTTCTTCAAATTTCCCGTTTACATCTTCCAAATCAAGAATAGGCGCATAGCGTTGCCCATCAGATGAGAACGCACTAATCAAGTTAGCGTTATTCATTGCGCGAACAGAAATGTAGTAAATTTGATCAATCACAGGACTTGCTAAGACAGTTGATAAAGTATTCGTTAAATTGTTATTGGTCCATGCAATCACATTGTCTAAACCTGCCGCTGTCCCAATGGCAACCTCATAACTTGCAATAGAAGAGTGAAGATCTTCGATTTGCCAGTTTGCCTCAATGGTAGTAACAGTAAATGTATCAATATCCGTTGACGAACCATCATTCAGCATTGTTAATGTCGGCGCGGTAAGGTCGATTAAATAAGTCTCAACAGCTGGCAAAGACCAATTATCAGCACTGTCAAGAACAAGTGTTCTGACATATCCTGTTGGAATTGCATTCTCACTTTCGATTGTCATTTCTGATGTAACCGAAATATTCACTTGATTATTTCTTGTACGATATACCCGAACATTGTCGAAATCAACAGCACAGCCTCCAGAACGCAAAGAAATAAATCCGCCAGAAGTGAAAGGCGTAGTGTCTTGCCATTCAGAAATAAATTCATCATCGATATATACTTTTATCCAACCTGTTGAAGGGTCAAATAGAACTTTACAGTTATAGCTTTGTCCAGAAGTGAGCGTATGGGGAATATAGGATTGAGAAGTAAAAACGTTATTGTCAACAGAAAATATTTCGA
>TARA_R110002072_G_scaffold164276_2_pt1 | contig 50740 bp, 25 predicted proteins | sample TARA_R110002072 | Tara Oceans TARA_R110002072 (sample SAMEA4397118) | marine metagenome | biome: Polar Biome; feature: [SRF] surface water layer (ENVO:00010504); material: water (ENVO:00002006), including particulate matter (ENVO:01000060) such as... | depth 5 m | reverse complement strand
ATCCAGTTCTTTCGGGAGTGTGGGTTCGATTCCCACCTTGAGTACATTAAAAAAGCTGAAGTTTTACACTTCAGCTTTTTATTTGGGTAATACATACTTAATCTGTTAATAAATTATAATTTTATCTTCGTGAGTGTAAATGGGCTCCATCTTATGAGTGATTTAAAAATACTTTAAGAAAACAGAAAACACAAACTAACTCTAAACCCATATCAACATTAGGTGTAAAAAAACTAAACATTTCCTAATCAGTACTTTCGAATTTTCGAATCATATCTTTAGGAAAAATACTTTTTCTTTTTATTTAAATAGTATCTAAAATTTGGTTTCTAAATGAAAAATTTTGGTTTTCTGAATTAAGTTTTTAAAAATTTAGTCTTGAGAAATGATTTTTGTTTGAAAAACTTAAACTTATCTTCCCTTTTATCAATTATTCTCACAAGAAGTTAACTGATTTTGCTTTTAATCGACTTTTATATGATTTTTCTTAAATTGGTTTAATCTTTTTTAATGAAGCTATTCTAAAAATTTCAATGAAAATAAATATTATCTTTGGTTTTATAATAAGTGACATCCATATGCCAGATTTAATTTGGAATATTTGCTCTAATTGAAATCCGTTTGCGCTTCTTCTTATATTGATTTCTCTTTTTACTCAATCCTAAAATCTTAAAATAACGATACCAAGCACCTACTCTTGCCATAGATGTTTTTCCTTGCTTAAAAGCTAATCCCCAAACTGAAGCTATTGACCAATGATAAAATCGCTTATTATTCATAAACTTTTTAATACATCAATGTTATTTCATAAACTTTTTTGTGGAACTTTCTTAAAGCATAAATAGATTAATGATAACTCACAATAATAATTTTCATAGCGTTTCCAAGTCTGAAAACTTTGAGGTATAAATTTTAGAAATTTACATATTAGTTTTTTTTCTCTTAATTGCTCATTGAAATACCTTCTATAAAATTAATAATTGTATTTCTATTCTTTTTAACCTGTAAAACTTTCATCATAAATGATTTGTAAATCGTCAACATTACTATTGGTACTAGATGAGAATTCACTTCCTAAATATTTATGTGGATTATCATTTTTTAAATAATGATCTGTAGATGGTTTTATGGTTGATGTAAAATTATCTGGTACAAGTAGTTTTGAATACCTAAGCTTAGTATATTTTCACAGAAGAATTGTACTTTTTAATTCAATAAATAAAAGTGATTTTTTACTAAAACTGAAATTATTTTCATTTTTTGAGGCTTTTCGAAAATTCGAAAAATGAATTAAAAAACTACGTGATTCAATATACATAAAGGGATATAAAACACACTAACTCATTAATAATCAAAATTTACTGGTTCGATAGTAGTTCATAAGTAGGAGTTATGATAAAAGAAATTTAAAAGATTTAGATCATTTATGAAATATTATAATCATAATAGATATCCAACTAATTTACTTGGATTAACACCTTTTGAAGCTGTAAACGGAAAAATTCCTAATAAAAATCATTTTAAAGAAAAAATACAACAAGCTAGAAAAAATAGAGTAGTCCTAAACCAATATTCAATGATTATAAAATTGTTCTTGGTTGTAATTCTTAAAATTTAGAGTAAAATAGTCATATTCCTAAAATATTTTTAACAAACAAAACGAATATTCGTTTTGTTTGTTAAAAATAAAAAAAGGATATCTTTTCTCTGAATATCCTTGTTTATCGTTATGATTAAAACTTTTTACTATACCTTTATTATTGCTGATAATTCCAATACAGGAACCCTTTTGTCTCGGTTTAAAATAGTAAGTGTTATACCTTTTTTATATTAGTTTAAATTCTTGGCACTACAGGTTTAATACTTCCATCGTTATTAAACTCTAAGATATCTATACAAACTTCTCTGTTATAACCAGCGGCATCTCCCATGGTTATGCCATTTGGACGATTAAAACGATGGTACACAATATGCCACTCATCGGTATTTGGAGTTTGAATGACACTATTATGTCCTGTTCCGTAAATTTCTTTTTCTATGCTTTTTGCTAAAATCAAATTGTTTTCTGGAATGGTTAATTTACCCATTGGACTATCAGACATGGCATATCTTACACGGTAATTAGGACTTCTTGTATCATTCTCAGACCATAAAAAATAGTAGATTCCTTTTCTAAAAAAAACTTCAGCTCCTTCTCTAAAAGTTGCATCTGGTGTCATTAATTTCATAGTGTTTTCTTTAATGGAAATCATATCATCATTAAGTTCAACACAAGCTAAATACCCATTTCCCCAGTATAAATAATTTTTTCCTGAAACAGGGTCTGCAAAAACATCAGGGTCAATTTCTTGTCCGCCAGCTGTAAAATCTTTTGGTCGGTTTGAAATTAATGGTTTTCCAGAATCTACAAAAGGCCCTGTTGGATTATCAGACACAGCAACTCCTATTTTTTGGGCAGCCGTGAAATAATAATAATATTTATAATTATCATCAATCTTTTTTTCTATCATAGTTGGTGCCCAAGCATTTTTATCTGCCCAAGACACATCCTTTTTTAAATCTAAAATAACACCTTCGTCTTTCCAAGACACTAAATCTTTTGATGAAAATGTTTTAAAATACGTTCCAGCCCAATTAGTAAAACCATCGCTGGTTGGGTATAAATAATATTTTTTATCTTTTTGTGAATAGATAATTTCAGGATCGGCATAAAAACCATCAAGGATGGGGTTTTTATCATTGGGTAATGTTGCTGTTTTTTTTCCTGATAAATAATATTTTTCATTAATACCTCCCCATTTGTCTAATATGGCTTTTTCTTCTTCTTTCGTAATCGCTATAACAGTTCCGTGTCGTGGATGAAAATCCATAGAAATAGCATTGTCAATAACTTTAAAATGTTCTAAATCGTCACTTTTGGCAAATTGATAAGTCCCTTTCATGTACATATCATACATTAAAATATAGGTATCAGAATTAATCAATTTAAAGACCCCAGAACCTTCAACAGCTTCATCTGTTTGATCTACGTTTCCTTTTAATTCAACATAGCCTTCTGTTAATTTATATGAAACTGCCTTCACAATACCTTTTTGAGAGTTTTCTTCATTCTTAAAAAATAAATGATATTGTCCGTTTTTGTAAATAATATCACCATCTATACAAGCACTATTTGTAGGACTGAAGTAAAGTTGCTTTGGTGTTGTTTCAAAACCTGTAAAATCTTTATTGGCAAAAGCGTAATAAATAATGTCTGGATTATTCTCAGTATGCATAGACCAATACACCATATAGCGTTTACTTGCTTTATCATAAATGGTTTGAGGCGCCCAAACACGGTCAATATTTCCAAAAGCTTCAGGGTAGGTTTCTGGAATATTTATTTTTGATGCTAACCAATTTATTAAATCGGTAGATTTCATTAAAACCATACCTCTGTTTGAATCCCATCCATTGGCAGAAACCATGTCTGTAACTACCATGTAAAAGGTTTTTCCATCATTACCTCTTAAAATATGAGGATCGCGTACTCCACCTGTATTGCTAATATCTTTTGAAACTATAATAGGTTTATTATTATTTATCGCATAATAATTATAACCATCTTTACTTAATGCATAGCGAATAGCTTCTTCACCTACACCATTTCCTGTAAAATAAGTGAATAAATAAGACTGGTATTCTTGATCGTTTACGTCTTTTTTTTTAATTGTTTTACATGCGCTAAAACAGGCTATTATTACAATTAAGTATAACTGCAATTTTATGAATTGCTTTTTCATATTTATTATTGTTTTATTAATTAAAAAAATTCAAATCCCATTTATCATACCATTTTAAAATAGGCTTGCCATTATTAATCTTAATAGGCAACCAAACATACGTCCCATCTATAGGATTTCTAGGCACCCAACGATCTGCCATAAAAATGAAAGCATTTTTTTTTCCTTCAACAGGGAGAATATAGGTACTTTGAGAATGAAATGTTAATTCGGCATCTTTACCTATACTTGGGTTTCCAAGAGATTCCCACGGCCCCCAAATAGATTTCGCTTTGAAAGAGCGTGCAGCATTTGGATCCCAACCAGTACATCCAGAGGTAATCATGAAATAGGTATCTTTATCTTTAAATATTGCAGGAGCTTCATTGTTTCCAGCAGGTGCTAATGTAATCCATTTATTAGTAAAATCTAAATAATCGTCAGTGAGCTCTGAAATATGAAGTGTTAAATTATCTTCTGAAGAATGAATATGATATGCTTTTTCATTATCATCGACAAAAACTGTCATATCTCTAGACATTTGACCAGATTCAAAATCTCTTCTCACGAATCCGCCTTTTTTAACATATGTGTACCATTCTGGTGTCCACCATTTTACAGGCGTGTTTTCTGTTTCAGTTTTCCATTCTTCTTTAAAATTTATTGGCCAATTACCAGCATTAGGTCTGTATGATTTTAAAAATTTAAAAGGACCAGTAGGAAAATCGCTAACAGCTACACCTGTTCTTGCTGCATTATAACCTTGATCTTTTAATTCTAAATGGAACCACATAACATATTTACGGTTTTTTTTATTAAAAACAACTTTAGGACGTTCAATAACGGCACCTTTTGTAATTTCAGAATCTGGGTTTTCTACCACTTGCAATGCAATGCCTTCATTTTTCCAATTATACAAATCTGTAGAAGAATAGCATCTTACACCAATAAGAGTTGTATTACCACCTCTTCCTTCGGTTTTATGTTCTCCAAACCAATAATAAACACCATCACGAAACATAATACCTCCTCCATGCGCATTAATGTGGTCACCATTGGTGTCTAGCCATTTTTTACCTGATTTAAAAGAAGAGTTTTTTGTTTGTTTTTCTTCTATTATTTTACATTTTATAAAAATAAAGCAGCAACATATTGTAAAAATAAGGGATTTATTAAGTTTCATATTATATATTTTTTAGTTTAACTAATAAGCTAGAGTGTGCAGCAATGTTTTGGGTAAATACATCTTTAACTGTACCCACTTCTTCACCTGTCCACATATTCGTTACTATAACAGTTTCAGTAAGTGATAAATCTGCCAAATCCACGGTAATTTCAAGAGTGTCTGTTTCAGAAATATTAAATAAAGCAAGATATGATTCTCCTGTTTTTATATTTTTTGACGTAATAGCAACATTTCCATCTTGTTGAAAAAGTAAGCGAACATCTGTGCTTTCACTGTGCATTTTTAGCACCTCCTTATTAGTAAGAAGGGATTGTGTAAAATCATCGTTACTTGGTAAATCTCCACCAAAAAACAACGGTGACTTGAAAATAGTAAATAAAGTCATTAAGGTATATTGCTCTTCTTTTGTTAAACGACTCATACGATCTTCTCCACGCTCTCCACGTATTGAAAGTCTTCCTAAAGGAATCATATCGCAATCTGGCCAAGTACCAGCATTCTTGTGCGCATACCATTTTTCACTTACTTTAAATAGATTTTGGATATGCCACCAGCTATCCCAAACATCGTTTACCATACGCCACATATTTGCATTTTCACTAACGTGTGCGGCAGCCTCTATTGGTGTTGGGCCTGGGGAAGTGCTTAATACTATTGGTCTGCCACAGTTATCTATAGCCTTACGAATCATCTCAATTTCATCTTTGTGATAAATAGGAGCAGAGAGGTCATCTATTTTGATAAAATCAACACCCCAAGCCGCATATAGCTCAAAAATGGAATTGTAATATGCTTGTGCGCCTTCTTTTTCAGCTACAATAGTATAGTTGTCCTTTAACCATTCACATTGGTTTTCGGTTGAATATATTTGATCGGCCGTAATCCCATTTGTTCCTTTAATAGGTAACTTATTTTCTACAGCAACTTTGGGAATACCACGCATAATATGTATTCCAAATTTTAATCCTTTTTGATGTACATAGTTTGCCAGTTCCGTAAATCCTTTTCCATCTTTAGCAGAAGGAAAACGGTTTACAGCAGGGAGATAACGTCCATATTCATCTAACACATAACGAGGATCTGTTTGGTTATAACCTCCCGCTTTATCATTTTCTACAAACCAACGGATGTCCACAACAATATATTCCCATCCAAATTCTTTTAGATTTTCTGCCATATAATCGGCATTTGCTTTTACCTCATGTTCTTCAACCGTAGGGCCATAACAGTCCCAACTGTTCCAACCCATTGATGGTGTTTTAGCCCATGTTTTAAATTCCCCTTTTTTAAAAGGTGTTTTTTCTTTTTTGGAGTCACAAGAGGCTAGTAAGGTAATTGTTACTAAAAATAGTATTGCTTTGTTGGCTTTCATGATATTCTTTATTTCAATTTTATTTGAATAACGCTCAATGAATTTGCAGGAGCATTGTATGTAAATGAGTTTAATATTTTTAATTCAGAGGTTTTAGGAATAATCTTTTGAGGATTTTCATAGGTGTTTTCAACAAGTAAATCTCCCGTTAAAATAGTACAACTTGCTTCTTTATAAAATTTAGCACCTATTTTTGATAAGTCTATTTGGGTTGCTGTTTCTGTAGTATTGCCATTAACTATTTTTAGAATAATTGTTTTTGTTTCTTCATTTTTCACCGTAGAGGTTGCTATTGTATTATTGGAAACTTTAGTGGTGTTATAGCTAATAATATCAGAGTAATAGATAGTTCCTGCATGTACAGAAAATAATTGTTGCACATAATAGTTGATGCTTTTAAGCACTTCGGTATTGGTAAAGTAAATTAAATTCGGACTCCAAAAAATGTGGTCTTTTTTAGCGAGTAGCGGTGCATATGATGTCATTGTTACAATATCTCCATTGCGTTCTAAAGCCGTCATATAAGCTGCTTCCGCAAGTGCTGCACGAAGAGTATTTTTACGATTATCTTCATGAGCGGCATATTCTCCTAAATAGACTTTAGAGGCACTTCTATCATAGGCATCGTAGCGGTTTTGGTTCTCCCAAAACCATACTGGTTTTTCGTAATAATGTTCATCAACAATAGGCACTTGTAGTTCGTTGGCAAATACCCAGCCTTTATCATAATCATCACCAGAAGGTCCAGGCCCAACCGTTCCTATAACGGTGATTTCAGGATGCTTTTTTGTAATCGCATCATATATTATTTTGAATCGTTCTTTAAATTCAGGCGTTATTTTTTCCTCATTTCCAATTCCAATATATTCCAAATTAAAGGGTTCAGTATGTCCTGCTTCCACTCTTTTTGCTCCCCAAGTTGTAGAAATATCTCCGTTGGCATATTCCACCAAATCTAAAATATCTTGCACATAGGCATCCATTTCAGAAAGGGGAAGACAGGCTTGACCATCATCTTCTATACGCCATGTACCTCCTGAGTTTTGACAACTCACCCCTGCTGGTAAAATAGGAATTGCTTTGGCATTGATATCTTCACAAAACTGAAAGTATTCAAAATAGCCCAAACCACCTGATTGGTAATAATTCCAAAGATTTCGTTGTCCTTTTCGTTCTTCATTTGGCCCCACAGTGTTTTTCCATTGATAGCTATTACCCAAACCGTCTCCATGGACAACACAACCGCCAGGAAAGCGCACAAATTTAGGTTCTAAATCGGCAATGGCTTGTGCTAAGTCTGCACGTAGTCCGTTTTTTCTGTTTCTAAATGTTTTTGATGGAAATAAGGAAATATCATCTAATGCAATTTTTCCTTTGTTTTTAACGATACATAAAAATCGTGCATCCGGATCGGTTGTATTTGAAGAAATGGTTGCTGTATATTTTTTCCAGTTTTTAGAATCTGTTGAAAAAGTAGTTTCTCCATAAACTGTTTTTCCATCAGCACTTTCCAATCGGATTTGAACAAGAAAGGGACTACCTGAAAGTTCTTTTACTAACATTGAAAAACGATAGGTTTCGTCTTTTTTTATTGGGATGCCATCAAAACCATTATTTCGTAAACCAATCCCTTCTTGTCCAGCAGATTCAATATCAATCACCACATAATGCGGGTTGTTTTTGTGTACTGGGTTTTTGGATTCTAAAGATATATTTCCATAGCCATACCCTTTGGTGTAAAATTCCCAAGCTGTAAAAGAGTGCCAGCCAGATTCGTTATGCCAATGGTCTATATCACTAGGACTGTATTCAAAAGAACGGTTTTGAATTAATTCTGCATATAAACCACCATCGGCAGCGTAGTTGATGTCTTCAAAAAACACTCCAAACAATTCTGGGCTGATGTTTTTAGTTTGAGAGAAAGAAAACCCTGTCCATAATAGATATAGTATGGCTGTACATCGATTTATATATGTTGTTATTTTCATCTATTTTACTTCCAAGGTAGTCTCTATAGATTTTAACCAAGGACTTGTAAATTTAACATCAACCAAGCCTGTTTTTCCTGTTGCTTGTATATAAGCTGAAATTTTTCCATGAAAAACACGTTGTTTATTATCGGTATAATCTGTCATGTCTGTATTATTACCTGCCTCTAATCCTAGTAGAATAGCGGGACCAGTTATTGAGCAAGTCACTTCGTTATCTGAAAGCATAATAGGTACGCCATTTTCGTCTATTACTTGTATAATTAACTGCGCAACTCCTTTATCTTTATTAATAATACTATTTTCAACTTTTATAGTAAGACCATTAGGTTGTTTAGAAGAGACAATAGCATGTCTGCTTATTGCTTTACCATCATTACTAAGTCCCACAGCTTCCAATATGCCTGATTTAAATGGGATATCCCAAAATATAATACCCTTTTTTTCGTTATATTTTTTTTCATCACCTACAATGGCTCCATTAAGTTCTAGACGCACTTTAGCTGTATTTGTATAACAAACCACTCTTATAGTTTGCCCTTCTTCATAATTCCATATTGGCCAAGCATCTTTAGAGAGTTCTTCATCTTTTTTATTATTAGAAATATAAGTTCCTATATATACCATAGGTTTATTAGACCAAAGGGATTGCCGAAAATAGCCTCGTGGCTTTATCTGACCTAAAAAATCTACTAGACCAGAATTAAATCCTCTTGAAGGCCAACTCCTAGATTCACCAAGATAATCTATGCCTGTCCATAAAAATTGTCCGAAAATATAATCGTTGTTTTTTACTGATAACCAAGCGTCCATATCATGACGGTTCTCACTGCCATAAATAACCCGATTAGGATATTTTTTGTGATCAGACAGGTATTTGCTTTCTGTGTAATTATACCCTGTAATATCCAAAGCTCCTGGATATGCCGTTTCGTTGGACATGGCTACACCTGCCAAACCAGCAGTTGTAGGACGAGATTTATCATATTTCTTAACAGCAGCAACTAAGCGTTTTGCAATATCACCAAGACGCATGGCATCTGGTGCTTCTTTTTTATAGCCTCCATAAACCGCTTGCGAAAATCCTGTATCTCCACCGCCATCTAATACGGGATGTGAATAGGGATCGTTAGGGTAATCTACTTCATTTCCTATACTCCATGCAAAAACCGATAGATGGTTTCTATCGCGACGAACCATATCTTCTAAATCTTTTTCTGACCAATCGGCAAAAATATCATAACTTCCCTCGAACCCTGGCGTTCCAACATTCCAACCTTCTATCCATTTACGCTTCGGATATTCCCATTCATCATAAGCTTCATTAAGAACCAACAATCCTAATTCGTCACAAAGTTTGTAAAAATCTGGAGCCTGAGGATTATGACTGGTACGTATGGCATTTACACCTATTTTTTTTAACGTTTCTAATCTTGATTTCCAAACCTCAATGGGTACAGCAGAACCTAACACGCCTGCGTCATGGTGTAAACAAACACCTTTAACCTTCATCCATTTACCATTAAGCGCAAACCCTTTATTTGGTTTGAAAGTAAAACTACGAAACCCTGTTTGTGTTATTGTTTGGTCAATTACTTTACCAGCTTTTAAAACTGTTGTTTTAAGTTGATAAAGGTTTGGATGTTCTAAATCCCATAGTTCGGGATTGTTAACCTTTATTTTTGTTGAAACTTTAGCAGATTGTTTCGCTTCTATTTTGATTTTATTGACACTTTTTGCTACTATTTTTCCTTTATTGTTGATTAATTCATTTACAAGTTCTAAACTTTCTTTATCATCTAAACCATTTTCTAAATCAACTTCTATATTTAAAACCCCTGAATTTTTATTTATTTCTGGATACGCATACACGCCCCACTGCGCAATATGTATTGGGTTTGAATATGTTAACCAAACATTTCGGTAAATTCCTGAACCAGTATACCAGCGGGAATCGGCACTTTTACTATGATCTACACGAACAGCTATCGTATTCTTTTCACCATATTTAATAGAAGACGTTGCATCGTAAGCAAAAGAAATATATCCGTTAGGGCGTTTTCCTATTGATTTTCCATTTATATATAACTCACTTCTATTATATACACCTTCAAAATATAAAAATATTTTTTGTCCTTTTGTATCTAATGGAATATCAATGCTTTTTCTATACCAAGCTATCCCACCTGGTAAATATCCCGTACCACTTGCTAAAGTAGGGCTTAGTTGTCCTTTTATACTCCAGTCATGAGGAACATTAACAGTTTGCCATGTATCATCATTGAAAGATGTATTTTTAAAATCTTGATTGTCTTGAAGGATGAACTTCCACTGGTCATTAATTTTTGTAGACTTTCCAAATGATATTTGACTGAAAGCGGATACACTATAAAAGGTTAAAATTAATAATACAATTTTCTTTATTTTAAACATAATTTTATTTAGCTAATTCATTAAATATTAATTTTCTTTAGGAATCCAAACCTTCATTTTTCCAACATCTCTATTTGACCAAGCGTAATAGGGTATGGCTTTCAATTTATTGTTTTCAAGAGTATTAATACCTCCTAAAATAGTGTCTTTTTTTATTTCAAAAACGTCAGAAGAATTTATAGTAATTGCATCAAAATCAATTTTATTGTCAATTTCTTCAATAGCATATACCAAAGGGCCATATTCCAATGCTATTTTGTTTTTATTTTCTATTACGTTAGCATTTGAAACAACTTTTTTTACTTCCATAGGAAAGTCTAATGTGATGGTTTCTCCTTTATTCCACGTTTTTGTAATACTGAAATAACCATCTATTTCTTCAATAGCAACAGGTTTTCCATTGATTGAAATGTTCGTATTTTTGCTTGATTTTTCAATGTATTGATATAAATTACTTGGAATAACTTCATTTTTAGCCCAATTAGGCACTCGTAATTTTACAGTAAATTCTGAGGCTTTTTCGGAATTTAAAGTTATTGCTACATGACCTTCCCAAGGATAGTTTGTTTGTTGTGAGATGTGTACCGTGTTATTTTCTAATACAATAGTGGCTTCATTGGAAGCATATAAATTTACATAAACCGTATTCTTAGTTTTTGAATACATAAGGCTAGGTAATGAGGGAATAAAACGAATAATATTCGTTGGGCAACATGAACAATCAAACCACGATTTTCGTGTACAGGCTCCTTGATTGAATTCATAAACACCATCAGACTTCAACGCATTTGGATAAAAAAACTTTTCACCATCTAAAGACAAGCCAGAAATTAACCCATTGTATAATGTACGTTCTATAATATCAAAATACTTGACATCTCCAGAGGCATTGTGTAAACGATGATTCCAATACACATTTCCAATGGAAGCGCAGGTTTCATTGTATGCTGTTAAGTTTGGTAATTCGTAGTTTTCACCAAAAGCTTCTCCTTCGTGTTTGGCACCAATGCCACCAGTAAGGTACATCTTTTTAGAGACCATATTATTCCAAAGTTTGTCTGTCGCTTGTTGATAGGAAGTATCATTTTGTATTGCTGCAATATCCGTCATAGCGGAATACATATATATAGCTCTAACGGCATGACCCACAACTTCTTCTTGATTTACAACTGGAATATGGTCTTGTGCATAAGCACCAAAAGAGTTGTGATTCTCGTGGTTTCCTCTATTATCTAAAAAGTATTTTGCCAAATTGAGATAGGCTTCATTTTGTGTGACTTCGTATAATTTAATTAATCCTGTTTCTATAATTTGATGCCCAGGAACGGTGTGTATTTTACCTTCTTCAGCACCGAAAGTTTGCACAATTAAATCCGCATTTTTTAAGGCAATGTCTAAAAAATTCCTTTTTCCAGTAGCTTTGTAGTGTACTACAGCAGCTTCGTATAAATGTCCTACATTATATAATTCGTGGCTTTTATCAAGTGATTCCCAACGAACGCCTTTATCAACTTTCACCCAGTCTGCAGGTGGGTTTGCAGGGTTTATAGAACGCCATGTAGTTAAATAGCCATCTTTTTCTTGTCCTATTTTTATGATGTTTACCAATGAATCTAATAGTTGTTCAAGCTGCTTGTTTGGGGCGCTAATTAGTGAATTTGATGCACCTTCTATAATTTTATAAACATCAGAATCATCAAAAGGCATTTGCCCTTTAACGGTTCCTTCTACTTTCCCTCCAGCGATTAGGAAATTATCAAAACGACCTTCTTCTTCACATTTTTTTAAAGCATAATCAATTGTTTTTTCTTGAACTGTTTTAATAATTGGTAACCAAAATTCATCTGTTAATTTTATATTCTGAATGTTTACGGGAGTTATGGGATAACTTTTATTAGTGTTCTTTTTTGATTTGCTAATATTACACCCAAATACAACTGTAAGTAGTGTTAAAAAAAGGTGCTTATTCAAAAAAGGTGTTTTCATAAGTCTACCGCTTTTCTAATTCGTTATAATACTTTTGTAATACATAAAAAGCTTTCTTCTTATTTCCTTTATCGTCTATTAAACCTTTTCTATTCCAACCTTCTTGATATTTAGGATGATTTCTTCTTGGCGATTTAAAATCTACTAAAATCCATGGCGAAATTCCGCTAAAATTATCTGGCATACGTTTCATCATATTAATTTGTTCTTGATAAAACCATTCTTGATATTCTTCGCTCCAGCGAGTTTCTTTATCAGCATTAAAACCACCTTTTGCTCCAGCACCTGTTTCACTGATGAAAAAAGGTTTGTTGTATGCAATGTCCCAACTGGCTGTTTGTGTATCGTTTGGATGACCTCCATACCAACCAAGATATTCATTAATCGAAACAATATCTGTAAATTCACCTAAAGGATCATCAACCTTATGTAATCCATTTTTATTAGAAACTTCTAGTGCTGCAGAGATTAATCGCGTATTATCTAACTGTTTAGCTTTTACAATTAAAGCTTTCATAAAGTCTGTTCTTGCTTTATGTACAGGTGTTTCATTCCCAACCGACCAAATTATTACAGAAGCTCTATTTTGATCTCTTACAACCATTTCTTCTAATTGTTTTTTAGCTTTATCTAATACGGTTTTGTTTTTAAAATCGATGGTCCAATACACAGGTATTTCTGACCAAACTAAAATCCCTAAAGAATCTGCTACCCTTACCATATTTTCGTTATGTGGATAATGTGCTAACCTCACCATATTAGCATTTAAATCTTTTGCGTATCCTAAAAGTTGTTGTGCATCTTTTTTTGATATGGCTCTTCGAGCATCTTGTGCTATTTCTTCATGAATACAAATACCACGTAAAAAGATGGGATCGCCATTTAGTATAATTTGTTTCCCTATGGTTTCAATTTTTCTAAAACCTATTTTTTCTTTTATTTGTTCATCATTAAAACTTAATGATACATCATATAACTTTGGGTTTTTTGGTGACCATAGTTTTAGTTTTTTTGCTTTTATCTGAAAGATAGCATCATCACCATTTACAATAACTTTTTTCTTAATTTTTAATTCAGGAATTTCTATGGTTATTGTAGTGTTACTAACGGGTTTAAATAATTTAATATGTCCTTTCAATTCAAACTCACTTTTTTTTATGGCTGCTTTTATATCTTGATCTTGATTAATTGTTAAAGCATAGTGTTCCACAAAATTATTTGGAACAATAACAAGATTTACATCTCTTGTAATGCCACCATAATTCCACCAATCGGTATTTACAGTTGGTATTTCGTCTTTATGCCTTTTGTTATCAACTTTTACAACTAGAAAATTACCTTCTTTTTTTAATAAATCGGTAGGGATTTCAAAATTAAAGGGGGTAAAACCACCTTTATGTGTTCCTAATTTTTTTTCATTTAAATACACATGAGCTTCATAGTTTATAGCTCCAAAATGAATGAATACACGTTCACTTTCTTTTATGTGTTTTAAATCGAAATTACGCTGATACCAAACCGTACCTTCATAATATTCAAAGACTTCTTTTTGAGAATTCCAGTCTCCTGGAACCTGTATTTCATAAGGGCTTTCATATCCATGTTCAATCCTATCAATTTTATTTTTAACTTCTGTTCTGCTCCAATAGGCTTCGCCATCATTTTCATTTCGTTCTCCATATCTATAGTTGTAAAAACCAGTTTCGTATGGATCTATAATGTAATTCCAAGTGCCATTTAACGAAACAGTTTCTCTTCCTTCTAAATTTGTTATAAGATTGATTTGTGCATTTGCATAGTACATGATACAAAATGCTAAAATTGTTAAAACGTGTTTCCTATTTAGATTCATTATTTTTTAATTAAAATATTTAACTGCTCCTTATCTATATTGGCCTCGAATGAAGTTAAAACTATTTACTTTAGTGCATATATCTCGCTTTAACTTCTAAAAATCTTATTCGGTTTAGTATAAGAAAAAGAACTTTCAATTTTTGTTTTCGTTTGAGAAATTACGTACTCCTGAATTTAGTCAGATTTTAAAACCTATATACTTCTAGTTCATAGTGTTTTACTGATAAACTCTTATATAATCAATTACATATTTAGCAGGTAAAGTTTCTTGTCCAACATCACCACCGTTAATACCCCCCACAGCTAAATTGATTAACAAATAGTGAGGTTGATGAAATGGATTTTTATTATTCGTGCCATTATAAGTAGTTGTTAAATCTAATTCATTAACTAATTTATTATCAATAAATAGTTTTATAAAATTTTTATCCCAATCCATTCTCCAAACATGAAATTCTTCACTCCACTTAGAATCTCCAAATTCATTTAAACTAATGGTTTTATTATCCCATACAGATTTACCTCTACCTGTTGATTCCCATGCCATATTTGCCCAAATATCACCTTTATAATATTCCATAATGTCTATTTCACCATTAGCGGGCCAATCTCCTTCTAAACCTAAAGTCCAAAATGCCGGCCAAATTCCTTTTCCTGTCGGTATTTTTGCTCGCATTTCAAATCGACCATACTGCCAAGAATGTTTGTTTTTTGTAATTAGACAACTGGAGGTGATCTTAATTGAATCGCGTTTTTTTCGCCAACTTTTGTCAATTTTAGAACTAAAAAAAGGATTTTTTTTAGTTTCCTTTTTTGCTGTTATTGTAAGGTAGCCGTCTTTACAAATTGCATTTTCTTTTTGATACCATTGTTCTTCTTGATTTCTTACAAACCCATATTCATAATTCCAATTCGTTTTACTTGGGTTTCCATCAACATTAAATTCATCGCTCCAAACTAAATGAAAATCATCAACTGTGTTAGTAATATGCTTTTTAGAAATACAGCTATAACTAATAAATAAAAAAAGAAAACATGTTAAATACCATATGTTTAAAGTGAATCTGTTTTTTACAATCATGTTTAAAATTATTTATAAAATAAAAATGGGTTAAATATAAAAAAGGGAATAAGTATAATTAATAAAAACATACTTTTCCCTTTTATAAAAACTATATTAAATCAAATTTACTCTTTAGTAAAGTTCCATATTTGCCCTACAGTTGCTCCCCCATTTCCATCTTTGGCTATTACTTTCCAGAAATACTCTCCAGTAATGGTCAAATCTGCGTTATATTCACTTTCTGTTATTTCACTAGCTATTTTAACTAAAGCTGCAGCGTCATTACCAAAATATACATCAAAAACAAGGCTGTCTCCATCCGCATCTTGTACGGACCATTTCAATAAGGTAGAATTAGTGGTTTGTTCTGAACTCAATTCAGGAGAAACTAGTACAGGAGCAAACGGTAAATGGTTTAAAATACCAGTTCCTTCTGTATAAAAATTGAATACTTCTGAGTAATCACTTAAAGCATCTTTAGAATCTCTGGCTCTAATTCTCCAGTAGTACAAAAGACCTTTTTCCAATGTGATTAATTTACTCGTAGTGATAGTAGTTACAGAGTTCAACCCTTGAGTAAAATCAAGATCGGTTGCAATTTGCACATCATAAATAGGCACGTTACCTTCATCATCTGTTGAGGGGTTCCATTGAAAATTAATAGCATTCTCAATACACACTAAATTGTTGGTTGGGTAACTCAAAATTGGTGTAGTAGGTGCTGTATTTAAAACTGGTTCTTGTGGAATTATATTATCATCATTGTTACAAGAAACAAGCAACATATTAATAGATAAAGCTAATAAGAATATCTTTTTCATTTTAAATTATTTTTTAATTATACGAAATGTCTTAACTGTATCAGATTGAACTTTGACAAAGTAAATCCCTGAGGGTTCATTCTCGATATTTACAGAAACTTTTCCATCAATGATAGGACAATTAGACTTGAAAATTAGTCTGGACATCATATCATAAATTTCCAAATTAATCTCTTTAGAGTCCGTTTGGATAGTAATATCGAAAAGCCCTGAAGTTGGATTTGGATATGCAACAGCATTAAGCAATGAAGAACTTCCATAAGTCAGTAAGCCTTCGCATGCCTTTGCAGATGTAATTTCTACAAGGTCGTTAGAACTCGCATATACATCAAATTTAGTTTGGTAAGTTTGAAATTGTATAACTCCATTAATGGCAACATTGTATGGTGCTGTTCCTGTTGCTAACTCTACATGCACCTTACCTTTACTTGTATTAAACTTACCATATAAGATTTCGTTTTCTGGGATATCTATCATATAACACTGTTCAAAATTTACTTCTGCTACTGTAATACATACGTCGTATGTGCCAATAGGTAAATCTGTTAATATTAATGTATTATCCGTAAACGTATAAGACGTACCATTTACAAGAGCATTGTATGTTAGATCTGAACTTCCTATAATAACTATTTGTCCATTATCCTTATCTGGACATGTTTCTCCATAGGCTTCAATTGTAAAATTATTATTTGATATCGAAATATCATCTGTAATTTCACTAATTTCAGCAGAGGACAAAGCATAATTAAATATTTTAAACTCATCTATACGACCATTTAATTGTGGATCTGGCCATTGTGATTTTCCTATATAATTTTGAGTTGTTTTACCTAACATTGAAGGGTTTATAGTCATGGTTTCATTTCTACCAACTTCTACACCATTAATATACATAATAGCTACCGAGCCTTCTAAAGTAATAGCAACATGCATCCATTCACCAAGGACTGCTCGATAATTAGTATCTACTGATTCTTCTGTACCACCATTGTTAAAAGCAAAACGGAAGTTTCCTGTGCCTGTACTTTTAGGTGATAAAAACATATATGTTTCTGTGTTTTTACCAAAGTCAAATAAACGTGCCCAATTTTGAACGCTTTCAAGTTTTAGCCAAGCGGAAATAGTGAAATCGGTTAAGTCTTCCATTACACCATCTTCAATATCCATATAAGATGAAGCAGTTCCATCTAAATAAATACTACTATCCTGAAAACCTGGCGCCCAACCAATAGAAGTTAAAACCGCGCTGTAATTACCCCATTGATCATGAGTATTAGAACCTTCATTTTCATTAAAGCTATAATAGGTGTGCTGACCTTTTTCGGGTTTAGCAATTATAATATTAGAATCTTCACTTTCTCCCATAGCATTGAATGCTGAAACTTTGTAATAATAGGTTATACCGTTTACTACTGGTGCATCTGTATATTCAAAACTATCAACTGTGGCTATGGTTTCAAATGTTCCATTTTCTGAAGTTGATCGTTTTATGTAAAACTGTGCATCATACATTAAATCCCAAACTAATATTATTTGTGCATCCCCAGAACTTACCATAATATTTGATACTACATTTGGCATTTCTAATGTCAATGTCTTTACAGTAATTGCTACTGAATCTTCACCTTCACCTCCCGAATTTACGGAGGAAATTTTATAATAATAATTGGTATCAGCATTTAAACTCGTGTCTTGGTAGTTTAAATCTGTTATATTAGAAGCAATGGTCTCATAGCTACCATCAATGTTAGTTGCTCTTTTTAAATTATAACCTGTAGCGTTGTTTACTGCTGACCAATTTAAATATATTACCGAACTTGCTAGTACTTCACCAGTTAAGTCCGTTGGTGCATTAGCAACTTCACTTTGCTGAAAAATCAATATTTCAGAATAGGTAGATTCTGCATCATCCTTACCTATAACTTTAATTCTATATTCAGCATAAGAGTGAATCACATCATCAACGTTTAAAACAGCATAATCTGAAGATTCATAAAATATTGAAAATTCCGTTTCTCCTTCTAGTTTTCTTTCAATAACATATTTGTTAACCAAATCATTATTTATTCCTTGCCAACTAAGCTTTATATTTTGAAAATCATCGGATACAGTATAGCTTAATGATTCTGTAAATGGAGTCCATGTTGGAATAAATTCCATTGCTGGATTATATGCCTTTTTAGAGTCAAGATCGCGATAATACTCACCCGCTGGCGTAAGCACCTTATAATCACCAGTACCATCAGTCGCAGTTGCTATTACGGGTGCAGTTTTTAACCATTCATAACTTTCCCAATCTGGGTTTAACTCTTTAAATTCATCATTAATATCAGCAACCATCTTCCTTGCATTCTCTACCCAATTATAGACAGAATAACGTTCGATATACTCTTTGCTTTCTAGAATATCCAATATCGCAATCATATCATTGTAATGCTTGGTAGCATTTCGATCGGTTAGCATTTCAGAGTCGTCTTCAAACCAACTATCTGTCCAATTGGCACCTATATTCCATTCGGTAATCCATATAGGGCGTTTATAAGTATTATAAACATAATCTAAATCACTTGACCACTGACTTGCAGTTTTATTCCAATAACAGTGTAAGGGTATAAAATCTACACGATAATTAAGTTCTTCTGCTTTATCCATAAATTGCTGTAGAAAGTTATTGAATGGATCATCAGTAGCTATTGAACCTATTCGTAAACCAGACTGCATATGGTTTGGCCAACCATCAATACATTCTTGAACAGTCATGTTAGCTTGATCGTCATGAGTTGGTTCATTATATCCTAATAAATCAGTAGCCCCTTGTTTAGTATTAATTTCATCCCAACTTGGCCAATCTTTTTTTTGTTTTATTGGCACATATTCTATTGTAGGTGATGAGCTACCACCTGCAGACCAATCGTAATACCAACTAACGTTAAAAGCATTTATTTCATCTACGTTCCATCCAGCCCATCCTTTTCTCTTAACAAAAGTATTTAAAGGTAGTGTTCTTATAAAGGAAACAGTATTGTTTAAATAAGGGGGCATAACAGATATTTCCAAATCGGCATCGTCCGCTCTATAAACTCTACTATAACCTGTGCCATCAGAATTAGAAGCAAAGGTAACCATATAACCTTGTTGTAGTTTAAAGGACTTAATATTATTATCCAAAGAGCCCAAATCAATATGCAGTGTATGTATTTCATATTGTTGAGAACTACCTTCATAATTTTCTTCAGAAAAAACTTCTAAAGGTGATTGGGCGCTTACATTAAGTGTAAATAAACTTAAAATAATTATTAGAAACGCATAGTTTTTCATCATTTTATATTTTTGTAATAGTTGTTTGTAATGTTTTTAATTACATTAATTAGTTAATTTTATAGCGTTCTTATTTTCTTTTTCATATTTTAGATAATTAATAACAGTTAGCCAAATTTTAATTTTTGTATGTTAATATTTTTTTAGTAATGACTCCAGAAGACATATGTTTTCTGGAGTCATTTTGATAAAAATAAAGCTTGACTAATTCTTTATGATATTGAATGAACGTTTTTTTTTATCTAGCTATAATATTTATTAAATTATCTTGCAAATAATTGTACATTATCGAATGAAGTCCAACCATCACTACCATCAGTAGACACATTATCTACCATAATTCCAATTTTAGCTCCAGCAGATGCTGCTGCAGCAGGGGTGCTAAATTCAAAAGTAGATACTACTCTATTGTCTGGATCAATAACAAGATCGAATGTTTGAGTTGCTAGTGTATTTCTTACGCCATCTCCATTATCATAATATAAAGTCACAATAATTTGAGAACTGTTCCAACCATTCCAGGCATCTAAAGAAATTTTAAATTCCTCACCTTCAGAGATTACATGCTCAGTTAAATTATACACAGCTGGATCACTACTCATTCTGTAAGCATACCATTCACCAGCACTATCATTGTCCTCTTCCACTCCTGAGTCAGTTGCTTCTGTGTCGCTATTCCATCCTGGTACATTCCCCCAGTTTGTTAGCTTTCCTGTAGCAGGAAGTGAGAAATCACTGTTTTCAACATTAACTGGAGCAAAATCAGCTGGTGTACCTCTGTCTCCATAGAATTCTAATTCGGAAATATTAGCATTTCCATCGGCTGAATAATAGTAAATAAACCTATAGGTTTCCGATACTGATATTGCAACTTGATTCAATTCAAAAGCTGGTGCTTCAGTAATGGTATAAAGTATATCGAAGGTAGCTCCATCTGGATCTGTCATGACTGCTGGGTCATTTGACCCTCGAATTTCACCACCTACCATTCTTCCTTGAAAATAATCTCCTTCTCTTGGGGCAAACTTAACAAGTGTAAGCGTAACTACTTCGCCGAAATCATAACCAAGATATCCTTCAGGGTCATTACCATCAACAAAAGTTGACAAATCACCATCAAATGCAGCTGCTATATAAGTATCAGGATTATCATTCCATGAGCTTTCATGACCAAAAATTGTACCTATTAATTTTGTTAAAACTACGCCGACAGTTATTTCTTGTGTTACTACTGCAGGAGTTGTATTCTCTAAACCTGTTACTGTAAGTATAACTGTGTAGTCTCCTGCAGCTTCATATAAATGCGTTGGATTTTTTTCAGTTGAAGTATTGCCGTCTCCAAAATCCCATACATAAGATTTTGCATAGGCAGCTGTTGTACTAAATTTAATTTCCAACGGATTACCTGTACTCGCTAGATAGGAAAAAGTAGCAGTAGGATCGTATAGTTTAATAATGATGCCTTGTTCAATTTCCGCAGGAGTAGAACCTTTTTCACCAATTGCTTTTAAAATCACAATATATTCGCCCACTTCCGCATATGTATGTGTAGGATGTGCTAATGTTGAGGTTACTCCATCACCGAAATCCCAACTCCAAGAATCACGATCTGCTATATTACTAGTAAAATCTACTGTAAAGGGATCTTCATCACTTATGGCATAAATAAATTGAGCTTTTGGGTTCACTATATTTAGTGATGGATCATTATCATCATCACAAGAATAAAATAGTGTTAACACTAATGTTACAACTATCAATTTTTTAAAATATTTTTTCATTTTTATTTTATTTTAAATGTTTCAAAAAAAGGAAATTAAAAATCCGTTGGTGGTGTATTGGCATTGGTCGACCATCCTGGATTTTGATAAATCGGAGAAGTAGAAGAGTTAGCCCCATCAGAAGATGTTATAAGAAAGTGCTGTGCAGCAATAGGACTAAGGTATTGTGCCATTATCCATTTATAACCTCCAACAACCAACTCATTGCCATTTTTTTCATATGGTCTTAAATAGTCACTTACATCCGAAGATGAAAGCTTAGCAAGGTCAGAATCATCGTACCAATCTTTCATTGGTCCCCAAACTTTAAAGCCTTCAATGTGATAAGGTTCTGTAATCATTTGATCCAATGCTCTCCAACGTTTCAAGTCATTCCAACGATGACCTTCGGACATCAACTCACAACGTCTTTCACGACGGATATTATAAAGTGTAGCATCTATTAGCACACCTGCAGAATATGCACCCCAGTCATTTTTTGCTTCAATGTTCATTTGGGTATTAGAAATTGTTTTCTGAAAGTCGGTATCTACTCCTGCACGATTTCTAATAGCGGTCCAATAAACACTTGCTTTGCCATCTAACGATCCATTTTTCTCATAACTAGCTTCCATATAGTTTAAGTAAGCCTCAGTTGCTCTAAAAACTATAGATCCTGTATATCCACCACCATTAGCACATTGTGCAGCATCATAATTTAGTCCTTTACGAGTTGTATATCCTGTACTATAGCCTTTCTCTGCGTTTGAATTAGTAATATCTGGAATAGGTTCTATAGGCGTGGCATGAGTTCCAAGTATAGATGGGTATAAAACATTTATTTGCTCAGGTTGTTTTAAAAATAACCACAGTCTCCCATCTCTATTTTCTCTAACATCTGCAATAAAATCATCACCTTGATAGCCAGAACCTGCCGCATAAATTGGCAAACCATTAGCCATTAAAAAACCATCAACCATTCCACGAGTTAGTCCTACACCGTAATTGCCTAATTGTGCATATACGGGTACATTATGTTGGATTCCTAAGCCATTGTCATATTGTCTCCACAACAATACTTCAGAGTATGATGACATATCTACATCACTAAACATATCAAAATAAAGATTATTGGCATCATCGGTTGATTGTTGTAGAACACCATTATTAGGAACTAGTGCGTAGGCATCTGCTACGTCTGCTGCTGCATTCATAGATTGGGTTAATAGCCAGTCAATTTCACCATCGATACTTCCAGCTTGGAATTGATATCCTTGATTATATTCTTTTTCGGCTCCAGGCCAACCTGGTCCATTAGGTACAAACGCTGTGCCTTTAAAGTTTTTTAACCAAGTAGCTTCGTAAAGGGCTACTCTAGATTTTAGTAACTGTGCACAAGCCTTATTTAATCTGTTTTTTAGACCATCAGGAGATGTACTTTGCATTAAATCTATTGCTTTGTCTAAGTCTGAAATAATAAATCGAACAACTTCTGTACGAGGCTGACGTTTGCTAGCTTCAGTCAATTCTACTAAATCATCATTAAGTATAGTTGTTACAATTGGAAAATCACCAAGTTTTTTAACCTTATCAAAATATTCCCATGCTCTAAAAAAGTATATCTCACCTACATAGTGATCTACGTTCTGCGGACTTCCTGCAATTTCGCCAGCTTCTAAACGCGGTATTACAGCCTGTAAAAAATAGTTACATTGATAGATATTTCCAAAATCCCAATCACCACCTTCTTGGCCAACTCTCCATTGACCAGGAACATATTTAGTATCAAAACCTATGGACGCCATGTTATCTGTATTGGCATCAATACCAAAGGTTCCATAGCTAAAATTGCCATGCGTTGGTAAAGAACCATATCTATCTATGGCATAAGACGCCAGTTGAGATTCCTCTTTAAGAAATTGTTCAGGACTAATATCGGAAAGAGGTGCTCTTTCTAGAAAATCTTGATCACAAGACGTTAAAAAGACTAGACCTCCAAAAATTAGGAAGAATATTATGTTATATTGTTTTTTCATCTTTAATAGTTTTAAAAATTAATACTTAAACCGTAAGCAAGCGTTCTGCTTAAAGGATATTCTGTTTTGCCGCCTTCAGTACCAATTGTTTCTGGGTCAAATAGTTTACTTGTTTTTGTTCCTGTCCAAAGATTTTCTCCAGATAAGTAAAAGCGTACTTTTTGAAGTCCAAAATATTTAATAGCGTTTTCTGGTAATGTATAACCAATCTGCAAGTTTTTCAATCGAATATAAGATGCATCTTGAAGGTATGCTGTTTGTGCCTCTTTGTTTTTTCCGTTATATAGAGGACGTGGGTAATACGAATCTAAATTCTGGCCAAGTACATGATTGGCATCTCCTCTATAATAATCTTCATGCTGAACTAAACCAGTTGACCACCATTGTCCCCATTTTGATGCTCCCCACATATAATAACCAGGAACATCATTAGTTCCGCTTAGAAAAATATCACGCTTTAAGATACCTTGAAAAAACACGCGAAAATCAAAACCCTTATAATCAGCACTTAAATTTATACCAAAAGCATAACGAGCTTGATTGTTACCTATAACTTTTAAATCGCCATGATCACCTTCTGTATATGCCCCATTATCAATCTTACCATCTCCGTTAAGATCACGATACATAATATCTCCTTGTTCCCATTGACTGCCTAAAGCATCTTGTCCACCATTAGGAAGTGTAGCTAAATGCGCTTCCATTTCTCCTTCATTTCTCGCAATATCAATAGTTTCATAACCCCAAATTTCGCCTAAAGCACGACCTTGTACATAGTTACTTAGGGTTCCTGTTAGGTTAGGGTATTTGGTAACCTTAGACTGTGAATCTGATAATAATAGGCTAACATTATATCCTAATCCACTTTTTAAACGGTCTCTCCAGTTTATATTAAGTTCAAAACCATAAGTTTTTATGTCGGTGTTATTTACGTCTGGTACACTAGTACCTAAAACTACGGGTAATTCTGGACCTGCACCAACTTGATCAATTGTATATCGCGTATAATAATCAAAAGAAGCAGACAATCTATTATTTAAAAGTGAAACGTCAATACCTGTATTCCAATTGCTTATTTTCTCCCAAAATAATGATTGACTAACTAAACCAGCCGCAGAACTTGTGTTTGGTTGTGCTCCATTTACCAACCAGCTTCCATTTGCATTTCCTCTTGGCATGGTTAGATAAGTTGGGTACCAAACATTTGTATTTTGGTTTCCTAATTCTCCGTATGATGCACGTAATTTTAATGTATTTATAGGAGAATTCAAAGCTTCCCAAAACGGTTCTTTAGAAATGTTCCAACCTGCTGATACAGAAGGTAGCCAACTCCAACGTTTGTCACTACGAAATCTAGATGATCCATCACGACGCAAATTACCTTCTATTAAATAGCGTTCTTTATAATTATAATTTATTCGACCAAAATATGCTTGTATAGCCCAATTTTGGTATTCTCCAGAAACTTCTGGCGGTACTACTTCTCCGTTTCCATTAATACCACTAGAGGTATTAAGTGTTGGAAGATCGGGAACTATAATTCCCGTTTTATCTGCAGATATGAAACGTTTTTTTGTTTCTTCTGATTGATATCCTAGTAAAACATGAAAATTATGTCCGTCTCCAAATTCTTTTGTATAATCTGTACGAAGACTTGTATTTAAATAAGTTTCTTTAAAAGCTTCTTCATGTATTGAACTGTTGATGCTGCCATAAATATAAGGATTACCATCTACATCATGATTATAAACTATTTGGTTATCCCAATGGCGGAACTCGTTTTTAACACGGTAGTTAATATCACCAGTAATAAGGAAGTCTTTTATAGGTTCAATTACCAATTGTCCTTGCTGGTACAACCAGTCTGTTTGCTTTTTATCTTGTCCAGCATCTCTTAATCCTAGGGCTGGAGATGGTGAAGAATATAAATATCCGTTTGGATCATAAAGCGGAAGTATAGGCCAACCTTGACGCGCCAAATCTGTATATAAACCATCACCTAATGCAGATGGTCTTTCAAAATCCTCACGGATAAAACGGTTTTTTACACTAACCTTTGCCCATTCTGATAATTTGGCATCCACTTTTAATGTGGTAGTATAACGATTAAATGTATCTGTATTTAATTTTACTAAACCATCTTGATCTAAATAATTTCCAGAAGCGTAATATTGGATATTTTCGCTACCACCACTTGCACTTAAATTATGTTCTTGAGAAAAAGTTGAATTTTTATAAACGATATCATACCAATCGTTATTAGCTTGCCCAGCAGCATATCCGTCTGCCCAAATTTGTGGATTTCCAGAGTTTTGAGTAATTTCATCTTTAGTGACACCATTTTGATAATCTAAGAAGGCTTGTAAGCGTTCTTCTGAGAAAAAGGGAGCTTCGTTACCATTTATATTTGCATCATTTAGAAATGTTGCAAATGTATAGGAGTCCATCATCTCTGGTTTTCTTATTGGAGAACTCCATCGTAAATTACTGTTATAGTTAATTGTTGTTTTTCCAGCTTTTCCTTTTTTGGTAGTTATCAGAATAACACCAAAAGGAGCACGAGACCCATAAATTGAAGAAGAAGCAATATCTTTTAATACAGAGATGTTTTCAATATCCTGAGGGTTAATAGCATTAATATCACCTTCCATACCATCTATTAAAATTAGTGCGCCTCCACTAGAGTCATTACCAATTGTTGCAACACCACGTATATTAATTGAAGCTGTACCGTCTAAACTACCACTAGATTGACTAATGTTTAAACCAGGAACCATTCCTTGTAACATTTGAGACGCATTTTGAACTGCTCTCCCTTCTAATTCTTCACTATTAACAACAGCAACAGCACCTGTTAAATTTACCTTTTTTTGTGTTCCAAAACCAACGATAACAATTTCATCTAGCATGGAGACATCTTCTTCTAAAACAACATTCACTGTTTTTCCGTTAACATTCATTTCTTGTGAGAAATAACCAATATAGGAAAATACCAAAGTGTCAGATTGAGATGCTTTAATAGTATAATTACCATCAAAATCAGATGTTGTTCCTGTTTTAGTGTCTTTAACTATGACGCTTACCCCTGGTATAGGTTGTCCATCTATACCTGTTATTACCCCCGAAACAATTATTTCTTGCCCAAAAGCTGTAAAAACTCCAAATCCAAAAAAGATTATAAGTAAGAACCCTTTAGGTTTGAGTTCGGAAAAGCATTTTAATAATTTATTCATAACCTTAAATTTTATTTAATTAATTTATCTTCATTTAATAATTTTATTTGATAGCTGTAGCTATATATATTTTCAGTTAATCTATAAGGATCATGAGGTTTTGCTCCCCAGCTATTATCGCCACCTAGACCACGCTGTTTTAAATCTACATGAAGGTATACTTTATCTTCTGTAATTATATCGGTTGGATGTTTTTGAGATTTCCAGTCACCTGGGTCTAATGTTTCTGTTGATAGGTTTAAAGCACTAAACCCTAAAGGCTGTGCACCTTTAATTTCAATACCTTGTCCACTACCGTTTTTTAAAGTAAGCCATCTCACATCTGTTTTATAACCAGCTTCTTGTGGGCGTATGTACGTCCATGTAAATTGATTTTTAATATTATCTTGATAGGTACCAATAAAAGAAGACCTGTTTCTATCAGAATAATTTTCCCATGGACCACGACCGTAATAACTTAGGTTTTGATATGCTATTGGTAACTCTAAACGCATTCCAAAACGAGGAATTTCAGGCGTTTCTTTTCCTGTAACATCTATACTAGCTGTAATAAGTATAGAGCCATTATTTTGGATTAAATAGGTTACTTGATATGGAATATTTTTATCAGTAAGACTATAGTTAACTGTTATAGGAAGTCCTTGTTTAATTTGTTTTCCTACCAATATACTTTCAATGTTTATTATTTTATGAGCATCTCTCCAAATTTTTAAGTCTCTAGGCATGTTATTCCCAAAATCGTTATCTATAGGAGCTCTCCAAAAGTAAGGCTCAGGAAAGCTTGTAATAACTTGCGAATTATCATCTTTTAATTTGTATTTTTTTATTTTACCAATAGCCAAATCAAATTCACCTTCAATTTTATTATTACTAAATGTTAAGGTGTTCTCTTTTTTTGAATATATTAAATTGTCTTCAGCTTCAACTAAAGGATTAATATCGAAAAAGGTGTTATTTCCTATTTTAAATTGCTCTCGTGCTATTTCATGATTTGCAGGAACTAATTCTGTCGCTTCCTTAGAATACCCGTAAACATCTAAATAATATTCCTTTGAGTCTAACTCAGGCAGTGCTATAATAACATCTTTAGTTTGGTTTGGATCTAAAGAAACATCAAAAGCACCTTCTTTTACACTTATACCATCTGCTTTTAATATCCATTTAAAAGTATATTTGTCCAGATTAGTGAAATCGTATTTATTTGTTAATTCTAGGACGTTTCCTTTTAATTTAAACTCAACATATTGAAATATTTTTTTAACTTCTTCTAAAGCAGGGTGTGGTATTCTATCGGCGGTTACTAAACCATTTGCACAAAAGTTTTCATCGTTTTGTAAATCTTTACCTCCTAAATCACCTCCATAAGCCCAAAACATTCTACCGTCTTCAGTTTCTGCTTTTAGGCCTTGATCTACCCAATCCCAAATAAAACCACCTTGCATTTTTTTACTGGTATTCATAATGTCACGATACTCTTGAAAATTACCATTACTATTTCCCATAGCATGTGAGTACTCACACATAATAAACGGTCTATTTTTATCCGAATTAGCATATTCAATCATATGATTTATTCCTGGATACATAGGTGCAACAATATCCGTATTTCTGTTTTCTCCAGCTTGTTCAAATTGCACAAATCTTGTTTTATCTCTTTCTTTTATCCAATCATAACCATCATAAAACACTGGTCCGTTTCCACATTCATTTCCTAAAGACCAAATTATAATGGAAGTGTGATTTTTATCTTGTTCAACCATTCTTTGCATTCTATCCATATGTGCTGGTGCCCATTCTGGTAAGTAGGCAGGGTGCTTAGATGGTTCAAACCAATTTTGCCATTCGGCACCCATATCATGGGTTTCTATATTGGCTTCATCAACTACATACATACCATATTTATCACATAATTCGTATAAATAAGGGTCGTGAGGATAATGGCTCATTCGAATGGCATTGATATTATTTAGTTTCATTAACTTAATATCTTCTAGCATAGTCTCTCTAACAGGTACATGTCCTTTTTCTCCATGATGCTCATGTAAATTTGCTCCATTAACCATTAATGGTTCTCCATTAACCATGAGTTGGGCATCTTTAATTTCTACTTTTCTAAACCCTATTTTTTTTGATAATGCCTCAGTAACCTCTTTCTTTTTATTAGATAATTTTAAGACATAACTATATAAGTACGGATTTTCTGAACTCCATTTTTTGACATTTTTAATGGTTGCACTAAAACTTACGTTAGTATCAGATTTAGAAATACATTTTTCTTCAGAATAAACTTCGGTTCCATTTACATCAGTTAGTGAAATGGATGCATATTGTTTTTTTGATTTTTTATTAAACTTTTTTAAATTTACATCAATACTAAAAAGTCCATTTTTGTATTGTGCATCTAAATTAGCTTTTGCAAAAAAGTCCCAAACAGTTGTTTTTGGCATGGCTTGTAAAAAAACATCACGTTCTATACCACTTAATCTCCAAAAATCTTGATCCTCTAAATAACTACCATCATGCCAACGAAATACTTGAACAGCTAACAAATTTTCTTTATCCTTTTCTAAAAAACTGGTAATATTAAATTCTGCAGCAGTTTTTGATGCTTTTGTCATCCCAACTTCATTCCCATTAACAAAAATTCGAGCATATCCTGAAATAGAACCAAAATGCAATATGATTTCTTTATCATCCCAATTTTTAGGAATTGTAAATGACTTTCTATAACTTCCTACAGGATTATAATCTCCATCAATAAATGGCGGGTTTTTAGGAAAAGGGTAAGTAACATTTGTGTAAATCGGTGTGTCGTAACCTTCTAATTCCCAGTTGGAAGGTACAGGAATAAAACCCCAACTAGAATCATCTAAAGTTTTACTGTAAAAATCCATTGGTCTTAAATCTGGATTTTTAACCAATGAAAATTTCCAAATACCATTTAAGCTTTTATAAAGCGTGGAATTCTCAGGGATATTTGTCAACGCTGACGCTTCGTTTTCGTGTAATATAAAAAAAGTTCTTCCTTCTAGTTTATTACGGTCAATAATCGTTGGGTTTTCCCATTCATTATTAATCTCTTGTGTGTAGCCTAATTGAATTGAAATTAGAATAATTGTAGTTAAGAGTGCTTTTCTTATCATCCTTTTTAAGTATGTTTTTTTAATATTTATCATTAAATTTTGTTAAATTAATAAAAAGAGCTGTTTATTGTATCAATTAGACAAAAAACAGTAATTCTAGTTTCAAAACTATCCTTATTAAAGAATTCAACAGGGGTGTTTTTTGTAATATATTGGGGGGTTATATAACATAGTTGAAAAAAATACCTTTTTGTTTATAATTAATATCAAAAACTAATATTTATTTGATAATTTTTAATTCAATAAAGAAAATACAAAAGCTTTAAAGTAACTAATTTTAAATTTATTCTTAATGCCGTCAATTTGTTTTTAAAACTATCAAGACTAATAATATCTCTATGAATTAATAAAAAACTCTCAAGAATATAATTCTTGAGAGTTTTAAAAAATTAACTTCTTACTCAGAAATTAAACTACTCTTAATAAATTTTCTTAATGTAGAGGTATTACCTACAGAAATTTTTAAAAGGTAAATACCATTACTTAATGCACTAATGTTTATTGCTTTTTCTTGATTAATAGTTGTTTTTTTAACCTCTTGTCCAAAAATATTTAAAATTGAAAGAGAAGCTTCTCCTTTATATTTTACATTTAAGATGTCAGTAGCAGGATTAGGATATATATTAAAACCTGCTTTTTCAAAAATATCGACACCTGCTGTTGCACCTGTTGATAAATTAAATGTATATGTTACATCGTCTCCACAATTATTTGTGTAAACTGCAGTAATTGTACAGCTGCCTGCTTCAGTAAAAGGAGTAAACCAAAGATTATCGCTTTCAACAGTTTCATCAGTAAGACCACATCCATTATAAACTATAGTACCTTTAGGGTTATCTACTCCAAGTGCAATATCAGTTCCAATTGGCACATTATATAAGTCAATTGTTGTAGTTCCTGATGGATGATTAACCCAAGTACTTCCATCCATAGTAGAATAAGCATTATGGCTTGAAGGTATACAAGCAGATGCAGTATTAAATGTCCAAGTATATGTCCAAGGGGTAGAACATTCATTAGTCAAAGGGTCAGCTGCAGCATCAGGGGTTACAGTAAGTGCCACAGTAGTAACGGCTCCAGCAGTAAAAAATACTGCAGGTATTGTAGGCTCCCATTTATTGCCATAACTCGCAATATTAGCATTATCTATAGTAATTGATGGCTCTCCATTATCGCTACTCACAGCAATACTAAAAGAAGTAACTGCTCCCCAGTCGATGTAAGGAAGGGCAGAACCAACTTTTACTTCAGCTCCAGGTGACACATCATTTATTGTTCCAGCAAGTGCAGTTGATGTATCTTGAATTTCAGTACCATTAACTTTAGTATACATATACTGAAGAGGGTCATCTCCTGATGTACAGGTACCTCTCTGTGCTGAAATAGTTGTAGTACTTAATAACATTAAAATGGCCATTAAAAAAAGTAATTTTTTTGTTTTCATAAGATAATAGTTTAAATTAATTTATAGTTGTTTATGAAAAACAAATATCCTCTAAAATAAAGAGGTTTATAGGTGGGTATTTATAAAATAACAGGGGAGTAATTGTTAAATAGATAAAGTTTTAATAATATTTTTATTATTTAAGTAAAATTTAAAAAAATATCTACGAAATCAAAAGGGGAAAAACTTATTTTTAATTTTATGAAAATCTAAAATTTTTAAATGCAACTCTTTCACCAATAGTGTAACATAGTGGAAACCTGCTAAAATAAATGTGTTTTGGAAATTTAGAGATATATTATTTACTTTTTTTTGTAAGCCAAAATTTTTACTTAAAGATACAACTTGAAAAATGAAAATAGGTTATTTTTATACTATATGTGTTTTAAGTAAAAATAGAACAATAATGAACAAAATAAGTAAAACACTATATTTTTTCGACGTCTTTTCTCCTTTGGCAGATAGAGGTCATTTAGCTAGTTGTATTTTTTGTTTTAAAATGAGAAGGAACCTCTCCAAACTGTTCTTTAAATTGTTTTCTAAAATGCTTTATATCATTATACCCAACTTCATATGACGCTTGGGATATGGTTAAATCTCCTTCTTTAATAAGTTCTAACGCTTTATTTAATTTTACTCGAATTATAAATTTATTTATGGTTAGTCCTGAAATTGCTTTTAATTTACGTGATAATGCAGATCTGTTCATTTCTATGCTATTTGAAACTATATTTACATCAATATCGTTATTGCTTATATGTTCTAAAATAATAGATTCTAATTTATCAATAAATATTTTTTCTTGATCTAAAACCTTGTACTTCTCTTTAGAAAGATTACTAGGTATGTTTACTTCTTTAAAAAAATATTTTCTTAATTTCTTTCTATTTTCTAAGATGTTCTTTATTCTAATTTTTAATAATTGACTGCTAAATGGTTTTACAATATAATCATCTGCTCCTCCTTCATATCCTGTTTTTATGGTATCAACATTACCTTTTGCAGTAAGTAATATTACAGGAATATGAGTAGTTCCCATAGTTTTTTTCAAAATATTACAAAGTTCAATACCATCTATTTTAGGCATCATAATATCGGATATAATAATATCTGGAATATACTCTAATGCCATTTTTATTCCTTCTTCACCATCATTTGCAAAAATCAAATTATATTCATCTTCCAATAACTCTTTAAGGTAAGATAAAATATCAGAATTATCATCAATTAACAAAACCAACTCTCTATCATCATTATCTATACAAGTACTTGGCTCTTGTGTATCCAATACATCTTCTTTTTCTTTTATTGATGTTGTTGAATTTTCTGAAATTAGTTTGTCTTCATTTTCACTTATTAATAATTTTTGCTCTGGATTTTTTGAATCTTTAAATAATGAAAAATCTCTTGGTATGTAAAATGAAAAAGTACTACCTTTTTTTAGTTGACTTTTAATTTCAATACGCCCTTTGTGTAATTCAACGAAATTTTTAGTTAAAGAAAGCCCAATTCCCACACCGTTTATACTTTTTTCAGAATTAGATTGATAAAACCCATTAAAAATATGCTCTATATCTTCTGGCGTTATACCTATACCTGTATCCTGTATTTTTATATAAAAATTTGTGTCATCATAAGTCAAATCAATATGAATTTTACCTTTTTCTTTTGTAAATTTAAAAGCATTTGATAATATATTGTTAACTATAATATGTAGTTTTTCTAAATCAAACCAAGCATAAAAAGCCTCAGTAGGACAAGAGTAACTTAATAAAATTCCTCTTTTTTTTGCTAACGGATTAAAGTTTTGCACCCATTGTTTTAAACAATTTGATAGATTATGCTTCTCTATAACTAATTTACTTAGGCCTAAATTATACTTTCTAAATTCTAAAAGTTGATTTATAGATTGTAATAAAACATTAGCATTTTTTTGAATTAATTTCAACTTTTCTTTTTGTTTCTTGTTACCTTCTTTTTTAATTAAATCTTCTATTGGCGCAATAATTAAAGTTAAAGGAGTTTTTAATTCATGTGAAAAATAAGTGTAAAACATTATTCTTTCTTCATTAAAATCATGCTCTAGTTGACGTTGTTTTTTTTCAAATAAAAGTAAATTCTTTAATTTTATATGCTCCGCATAATATTTCATTAAAGCCCATAAACTTAAACTTATAAATATAATATAGCACAAAATAGCAATTGGGGTTCTCCAAAATGGAGGGTTAATTGTAATTTTTAAAGATTTAAAGACCTCATCACCTGCACCAAATTTCGCTTTAACATTTAGTCTGTAATCCCCAGGAGGCATATTGGTTAAATTTACCTTTCCTGCTCCGTTTGTATTTATCCACTGGTCATGGTAATTTTCAACTTTGTAAGAATACATCGTGTTTTTTACAAAGGGATATTTTAAGGTAACATAGTCAAGAGAAAGAAATTTTTCATCATGCTTAAGTATTATATGGTCTTCATATAAAATGGATTGATCTAAAATTCCGTCTTTATTTGTAATAGAAACTTTTTTATTTAATACTTCTAAGTTTTCAAAAACAATGGGATGGGATTCTTTTTTAATTTTAATATTTCTTGGATTAAAAAAATTTAACCCTTTGTCTCCTCCAAAATAAATAATTCCTGATTCACTAATTATTGAGGATCCAATATTGAATTTACTTTTTTGGATATTGTTATAAGTTTCTAGGTTGTATATTTCATTGTTTATTGGGTTATAATGGCTTATACCTTTAAAAGCACCAATCCAAACACTAGTTTGGCTTTCAACCACCATACTACTTACAGTGTTATTACTCAGCCCATTACTTTCATTAAAGTTGATTATTGTTTTGCTTTTTGGATTTAATCTAATAATGCCCTCATGTAAAGTTCCCGCTAAAATATCACCATTAGGAAGCGGAATTATGGAGTAAAAAACATCACTTTTTATACCTTTAATATTTTTTGAATTATATATAGATAGAGTATTTTTTTTTACTTCATATTTTACAATACCAGTACCCTCAGTAGCTAACCACAAATCGCCATTTTTATCTTCACAAATATCTCGAACATAAATGCCGTTTAAAGGATTAATGAAATTAAATTTATCCTCACTTTGACTATATAGATACAAACCTCCTGTTTCTGTAGACACCCATATATTACCTTTAGAATCTTCAAAAATTGTTCTAATATCTTTTCCGTTTTTTTGGTCGTCTTTAAAGTAATATTTACACTTTCCTGTTTTAAGGTTCATTATATTTAAACCCCCTTGATAGGTACCAATCCATAATTGGTTTTTTTGGTCTTCATGCAAAGAAATAATATAGTTGTTGCTAATATTATGAGAGCTTTGATTGAAATGTTTAAATACACCTGTTTTAGGATTATAGTAATCAACACCATTTCCATCAGTCCCAATCCAGATATTGTCATCAGCACTTTTGCTTAAGGCACTTATTCTATCATGACGTATAGAATTGGTGCCAATGTTCTTTTTTATGAGCTTTATAGGCTCTCCCTCTGGATTTACAAAATTTACACCTGTACTTGTACCAATCCACATATTATTATTATTATCCTTTTTAAGAGATAAAACAGTTCTGTTAAATACACTTGTGCCATCTTGATTTGGTAAATACCATTTTACTTTTAAGCTTCTTTTTTGAGATAAAAAATCAGATTTTTTAATAATATTCAACCCTCCATTTCGAGTTCCAATCCACATTTGCCCTAGATTGTCTTCTTCAAAACATAAAACATGATTATCACTTAATCCTTTCTCTTTAATAATATTTTTTTTTAGACTTAAGGTGTCTCCCTTTTTTGTAATTACAAATAAACCATTATTAGTTCCTATCCATATATTACCATTTTTTTCTGTGTAAAGTGAATTTATACTTGAAGGAGATAGGTTCTTGTTTTGAATTAAGGAAATTCTAGTAGTTTGTTTTGTTTTTAAGTTTATTTTATTAACTCCTTTATTTTTTGTTCCAACCCATACTATTGAATCTCCTTGTTGAGTAATACAAGATATTGTATTTGACGAAATAGAAAAGTTGTCATTTTCGTTATGAGTATAATATTCTAGGCTACCATCTGTATTTAATATTTGTATTCCTTTTTCTTCATTCCCAGTAATTATTTCGCCATTTTTTCCATAATACACATAATTTAAATTTTCATTATTTAAATTATGTTCAAGACTTAGGTTCTTAAATTTCTCTAATTTTAAATCATAAAGATTTAAGCTATTAGCTGTGGCCAATAACAAATTACCCTCTTTATTAACTTGTATTTGCTTAATAAAATTATTACTGAGATTGGAGTTGTTGTTTTTGTAGGTAACAAATTGAGTACCATCATATCTATTTAAACCCTCTAGTGTTGCAATCCAAATAAAACCAAAAGAATCTTGCTCTATATCATTTATCTCATCATTTGACAATCCTAACTCAGTATCAAGCAAATAAAAAGTAAGGTCTTTTTCTATTGATAAATCTTTATCAACTTTTTTGTTTTGAGAGTAAAAAGATAAGGATAATAACAATAATATGCAGAGATATATTTTTTTCATTTTAAAGGTGATTGTGAAGTATTTGCTGTAATATATTAAATAATAACACTATTTACAAAAACAAAATCTAATTTTCTCATAAAAAAATAGCGCTAATTATTTACTTCGAAATGATTTTTCCAAAAGTGGAGGATGAGATGTTTCGAAAATCAAAAACAATTAAAACTCAAAAAATAACTAACCCTATTAAACACTTCAACTTTGTTAAGTGTTTAATAGGGTTAGTGTCTTCTGTCTTAATTTTTTAGTATTTTTTTTATTATTTCCTTATTGTTATTAACTATACTAACAAAATATAATCCGTTAGACCAATTCGTAGAATTTATTAGAATTCTTTTTGAAGACTCTATTTGAACTTCAGAAGCTCTACTAATTTGCTTTCCATTAATATCTGTTACTGTAATTTTAGCTTTAGATAAATCATCTTTACTTTCAATAATTAATACTCTGGAAATAGGATTTGGATATACTAATAGTTCTACATTATCATCAAAATTATCGACTCTAAGACTAGAGTTTACTTTAAGATAATAATACTCTGTAGAAACACAATTATCAGCATTGGTATAATAAACTTCATATGTACCTTCTTGATTGGCTTGTATATTATTTAATTCTATAGTCTGTGTAAAGGCAGTAAACCCATTAGGCCCATACCATGACCAGCCATTTGTAGTACTATTAATTGCTTTTGGCTCCAGAGAAACAGAATCCCCTTTTGCAAGTTCTGCAAAGTTTGTTTCTACAGCTGATGCTCCATTTATACTTACCATTGGCAAAATATCACAGGTATCAGTTGGTTCAGGTTCAGGTTCAGATGGAGACACACTAAAATGAGTTAAAGGCATTGGTCTTTCCACATTACCACTTGGTAATGTCCATCCAGCACTAAAATGATCACCTCCAGTTCCTTCTTTATGTAAAAGAATAAAACTATATTGATGATTAGCTTCTAAAAATATTGGAGTTGATTTTTGACTTGGTCTTGTATCCCACGCTTGATAATTTGTCCAAAGATCTCCACCAGCCTCAGCCGTTTCAGCTATAAGTACTCCATTTGAAGGATTTTCATCAGTACTTAAATATATTTCTGTTGAATCGTCTCCAGATATCCAAAAGGTGTATTCCCCAGTTTCTGGAGCACATAGTATTCCTGAAACTTTAGAACCGTAATTATCTACATCAGGTGTACTTTGAACTTGGTCAAGAGTACCTGTAATCGTATTCGTTATTGAAGGACTATTTGGGTAATTGCTATCACTTGTTAAATCTGAAATTAGCGTACCTGTTATATTATCCCATCTTTGGTGTAATAGCTCTCCAGTTGCATCACAATTATAAGTTGGTTCAGGTCCATTTAAAGGCTTACTAAAATTATTTACAGGCATTGGTCTTTGCAAAGTACCATTTGGCAATTCCCATCCAGCACTAAAATGATCACCTCCCCCTCCTTCTTTATGTAAAAGGATAAAACTATATTCATGACTAGATTCTAAATAAATTGGAGTAGATTCTTGACTTGAACTTAAATCCCATTGCTGATAACCTGTATAAGTCCCACCTGTACTAGCTATAAGCACTCCGTTTGATGGATACTTATTAGTACTTAAATATAGTTCTGTTGAATCGTCTCCAGATACCCAAAAGGTGTAATACCCTGTTTGTGGAGCACATAATATTCCTGAAATTTTAGTACCATAATTACTCCCCATATCTGGATTATCAGCTTGGTCAATAACCCCTGTAATGGTTTTTTCTGTAGTTGGGTTGTATGGATAATCAACACTACTTGTTAAATTTGAAGTTAATGTACCTGATATTCCATCCCATCTTTGAAATAACATCTGTCCAGTTGCATTACAATCATTAACCGTCTCACCTATACATTCACAATTATCATTATAAACATCATTTATTGTGTTGGCATCTCTATCATTACATGCATCTCCTTCATTATACAAACATTCATTATCAGAAATTTGTAGTAGATATGCAACTAAGTCATTCATTTCTTCTTCAGAAATAGCTGGTGTATTAGTACTAGTATGAGCTTCTATAGCTTCCTTTATAGTTGGTGCAGACCCATCATGAAGATAAGGAGCAGTTAACCATAAGCCTCGTAAGGTGGGTGTATCTATACCTAATAAATCTTCTCCTAAACGTTTTCCTGACGTTGTTTTTATTGTTCCAATATCATGAAGATTATTGGTAGGTGAATCTGTAAAATCTGAACTACCATGACAACTAATGCATAACTTATCCTTAAAGACTTTTTTTCCTTTTTCTGCCTGTATTGTTAACTGACCATTGTTTGTGTTTGGGCTATTATCAATATAATCTAAACTTTCTACATAAGCTACTAATGCATCTAAATCTTTACTTTTCCCTTTTTTTGAATAACCTAAGGTATTTTGGGTATATGAAAAATCAGCATTAGACATAAGACCCTTTCCAAGGCTAAAAATTCGTATTTGATTTTCAAAGTCATGAATTTCATCAAAATTGGAAGACCAATGCGATCTACCATGTCCTTTTTTTCCTTTACCTTTTAAGTCTATCGTATTTCTAAAGCCTTCACCTAGGTTAGTAAAATCCCATGTTCTGCCATCATGTGTTCCATCTAAATGACATGAAGCGCAACTCATATAACCATCCGTAGCTAATCTTGTATCATAAGAATTATAAAATAATTGTTTTCCAAGTAATACCTTATCGCTTAGTTTTTCATTACTAACAACAGTCGTTTTACTTAATCTATGAACAACACTACAGGTTGTATTACATGCTAAATTTGAATCAAAAACAACTACTGAACGACTCATAAAATTATGTACAAATAATTTCTTTCCATCAGGGCTTATAACCATATCATCTGGAGCATCACCTCCTGTACTAATTTCAGATCTACGAGATAAATCAAAAGCATCAACAACCCAAATACTGCTTGTACCATTTGTAGATACAAATATTTGACTACCGTTTGGACTGTAAACTGCAGCAGTAGCAAAATCACTATTATTAAAATCAACTCTATTATCAAAATTTTCTTCTCCTGTTTCCAAATCAATTTGTGCTCCCATACTTCTAACAGAACTATCAAAAGTAAGTGGCAATCCATCCCTTTGAGAACCTCTATAAATATTATCTTTCTTTGAAGGAACAAACATTTGAGTTCCATCTGGTGATATAGCTAAAGCTCCTAAATAATTTGGTAATCCTCTACCATTTGTGGCAATGTCGGCATTATTTTTACTTGGCTGTAATGACACTATTTTATCAATAGTAAATGTTTGGGTATCTACTAAGGTCAGTTTACCTGCATCTTCTGGAGAAATAAATCGAGCAATCCATAACTTATTTCTAGAAACATCTAAAGCTAAACTTTTTGGCCATTCACCTATGTTTAAAGAACTAATTAATGAGTTTGTATTTGTACTATATTTTGTTAGTATTTGGGTACTTTGTAAAGCTATATAAGCAACATTATTTTGATTATCTATGACTATACTTACTGGTGATGATCCATAATCTAATGGAAGTGTTTGTTCAATATTACCATTAGATGTATTTATAATAGTAATACTTGAACTATTTTTATTTACAACCCAAAGCTTACCATCTGAAGTTAATGCTAAAGATTTAGGGTTTTCTCCTACTGCAATTTCGTAAACCAATTGATGATCTGTAGTGTTAGCTTTAATTGCAGAAACGCTATTATTATCTGGATTTACATTCCAAACTAAATTATTAACATCATCATATAAAATCTTAGCACTTCTTGATGGTGTATCAGCTGTTAATTGGTTTGTAACAGGCTGAATAGTAGTTCTCTGTATTATTTTATCATTAGCTATATATTTTACATATAAAGTTACCACAAAGTTACCTCCAGTATCATATTGATGACTAATAGTTAGCGAGTTATCATATACTGTTTGTGGTAATCCGTCACCAAAATCCCAAGAAAACTTAAAACTGCTTATATCCTCTCCTTGTAAATCTATACTAAATTGAGCTATTTCACCAGGATGAATCTCAGTAACAGGTTTAATTATAGGAGGATCTACTGTCTGAATAATTGATCCAGTAGAAAATGTTGTTACCACAGAATCTCCTCCGCTAATAGCATTTCCAGACCAATCTTTTATTCCTTGATCCTTTAAAATAACTTCATAGGTTGTATCTATGTCTAGTGGTGAATTTGGTACAAAATTAACGAATCCAAACATTTGACTATAAGTACCTTTTACAATTTCATTTGGAATTTTAGTTACATTTAAAATTTCCATAGTGGTATCATTAATTGATAAGGGATCAATAAAATCTGTAAAACTAATACCTATACTTGTATTAACACTTAATGAAGCACTACCGTCTTTGGGTAGGATGAATTTAACTGCTGGAGCTAAATTATCTGGTTCAGCTTGATGCACACCAAAATTAAGTTTATTAGTATGTCCATGATCACTTGTAATAACAGCTGTACTACCTAAGGGTGTTAGAAATGCATAATCATCAGCATAAGGATTTGTAGGCTCGCAGCGTGCTATTGGTGCTATTGGATTTTCTAAATCCCATTTTGTTAACCCAGGGTAGTGACCAATAAATACATTGTTATCTTTTCCAAAGCCATATTCTGGAGTATTAAAATGACTTCCTGTATTGCTATTATGTATTGTTGTAGTAATATTTGAAGGATCTGAAAGATTGTAAGACCTAATACTACCGTCTGCAGTACTAAAAAATTCTGACCCATAGAGAAATCCCTGATAACCTAAGTCAAAATCATTTTTATGACTCAATTGCACTGGGTTTTCAGGATCTGTAATATCCATAACAAGCAAATCAAGTCCACCATTAACATCATATAAAACTAGCATATCTCCAATAACTACAGCGGCTCTAGGAAATACTCCAGAAAGTTCTGCCGTTCTTAAACTCTTTATAAATATAGGATTTGTAGGGTCAGAAATATCTACTATATATAATCCATAAGCACCAGTAGGAGCATAAACATATTTACCTCCTTTTGAGGCCAACGAAAACGAATACCCATCATAATTTGTAGGACTTGTAACACCCGGATATCTAAAACGACCAATAACTTGAGGTATCGTATTAGGATCTTCATCATACAAGTTAGACGTGTCAAAAATACAAAATCCTGCTTCTCCATTATCCGTTTCCGTAATTACCATTCTGTTTCCTATAACTGGCAAGGAATGTACTTCTCCCCAATTTCCAACATAGTTCATCGAGTTTGGATTGTGGTAATCGTTTAGATAATTCAAAGAATCGAAAAAGAGAACTGGATTTTCTTGATCAGAAACATCATAAAAAGCAAAAGCTCCATCACCTCTACCTCCACCATGATCTGCGCCTGTTGGAACAAAAAGATAACCATTATGCATAACAACTGCACTAACTGCCTTACTACCTGGGGTATTATTTTGACTTAACATTTTCCCTACCTCAGCCTCTGTATAAGTTTTTTTTGTAAGTCCTGGTCCCACTACAGCATTTGTAGGTTTGTTATCTTGAGAGGCAAGAATTGAATTCAAAGAGTTTGGAGAATAACTACTATTACCATTTGTAACAACTGTATACCTATTTGATTCTGTATTTGAAAAATAATTATTAGTACGTGTAATAGAAATGTACTTTTCTGAATCTATAAATAAATTTTGTTTTGCAATTAGAAGAAAAGTAATTGATGATAGGAAAAAAAACAGTAGTAATTTATTCGTTTTTATTATTGATAACATTTATAACTAAATTTAGGACTAACGAAGTTAACAAAATATCAAGTTGTATTTAGGTGGTTATTTCGTGGTTTATGAGGGGTTATTTAAAATAACTGCTAAAATACCATTGGTTTTTTTACAGAAAAAATGGTAAAAGTTAATACTATAAAATATATGCATAACCGAATAAAAACCTATTTGTTTGATTGCTTAGTTCATATATTATATTCGTTTAAAATTACAGTTCTTTATATTCTTTTTGCTCTTTTGTTTAATAAAAAAAACAGAGAAAGGTAATTTCTCTGTTTTTGAATTTATTTAAAATGATGTTCCTAATTATTCTAGGAGAACCTTAAGTATATAATTTATGAGAAATAAAGATAAAGTAATACTACTATACCACAAACACTAAATCCAACAGGCTTTAAGTATTTCCAAGGTGTAATATCTACTTGTTTAGTATATATGTCGGAGAAATCTGTTTCTCTTGGTTTAAAATAACTAATAGTAAACATAATTACTACTGTTAAAACAAATAAAATACCCATAAGGTGCAAGAAACTTATGTCTGGCTTAATAACATATAGCGTAACTAAATAAGTTACTACGCTAAACAAAATAGCAATATTTGCAGCTTTACCTGTAACGCGTTTAGAAAATATTCCAACTATTATAATCGCTAAAATCGGCACACTATGTGTACCATTCAATTCTTGAAGATATGTAAAAATACCGCCTTCTACACCATACAACAAAGGCGCTATAGCCATAGAAAATACAGCAAGAAAGACACCAAAGGTTTTTCCTGCCTTCACAACTTTCATTTCTGAAGCATCTTTATTAATGTATTCCTTATAAAAATCAAGACCAAATAATGTCACAGAACTATTTAAAGCACTATTAAAAGAACTTAATATGGCTCCAAAAAGAACCGCAGCAAAAAATCCTACAAAAGCAGCTGGAAGTACTTTTTTAACAAGCATTGGGTATGCTTCATCTGCATTAGGTACATCTCCATTAAAAATATAAAATGCAATAATTCCTGGTAGCACAACAATTAATGGTCCTAATATTTTAATAAATGCAGCTAACAAAAGTCCTTTTTGACCCTCTTTTAAGTTTTTAGCACCCAACGCTCTTTGAATTATAGCTTGATTAGTACCCCAATAGTAAAAGTTTACAATTATCATACCTGTAAACAATGTCCAAAAAGGAACAGCAGAATCAGGACCTCCTATAATATCAAACTTCTCAGGTAATGCAGTTGTTAGTGTATTTAATCCTGTAAAAACATTGCCATCACCAATATACATCAAACCAAAAATAGGTATTAAAGAACCACCTATAATTAAACCAACTGCATTAATTGAATCGGAAACTGCAACGGCTTTTAACCCTCCAAAAATAGCATAAATACTACCAATTAAGCCAATTGACCAAACCGTAACCCAAAGTGCTGCTTCTGGTCCCATTCCTAATGCTTCAGGAATATCAAACATACTATTTATAGCTAGTGCTCCAGAATACAATACCGTCGGCAACATAGATATAGCATAACCTAGCAAAAACAATAATGATACAATGGTTTTTGTGGTTTTTCCATAACGTTTTTCAAGAAATTGAGGTATGGTTGCTATACCAACTTTTAAGTATTTAGGTAGTAATACAAAAGCTGTAAACACCATAGCAATGGCTGCAATAACCTCATACGCCATAATGGGCAGTCCGTCACTAAACGATACACCATTCATACCGACAATTTGTTCTGTAGATAAATTAGTTAGTAATAACGAACCGGCAATAACAGGCCCTGTTAAACTTCTGCCTCCTAAAAAATAGCCGTCCGATGACTTTTCATCGGTTTTTCTAGTAGCCAAATAAGCAATAATGGCTACTAGTAAAGTAAATCCTACAAAAGAAATAATTCCCATAATTTTAATATATTAGTTAGTTTTTTTGGTTAAATATTTATTTTTTTACTGAAAATTTATATGATGTTTTTGTTTTATATGTTTCTCCAGGATTTAAAACCACAGAAGGGAAATCTTTTTGATTTGGTGCATCTGGATAATGTTGAGTTTCTAAACAAAAAGCCGTTCTATATCCATATGTACCACCTTGTTTGCTAGGTAAAGTTCCATCTAAAAAATTACCAGTATATAATTGTATCCCTGGCTCATTTGTAAAAACTTCAAGTAACCTTCCACTTTTATTTTCGTAAGCTGAAGCTGCTAAACGCATTCCTGTATTTTGATCGTTTAATACCCAACAATGATCGTAACCGAAGCCTTTTTTAAGTTGACCGTTTTCAGCTTCAATATCCTTTTCAATGGCTTTAGCTGTTCTAAAATCAAATGGTGTATTCGTAACATCTTTTAATTCTCCTGTTGGAATTAATGTTGCATCTACAGGTATAAATTTATCTGCATTAATCGTGATTTCATGGTCTAAAATTGTTTTAGAGAAATCTCCCGATAAATTAAAGTATGAATGCTGGGTAAGGTTTACAATCGTTTTTTTATCCGTAGTTGATTCATAAGCAACCTCTAATTCATTATCATTATTAAGTGTATAAATGACTTTGGTATTTAAATTTCCAGGATACCCTTCCTCCATATCTTTACTTAAATAAGTAAGCACCAATGATGCTGTACTATCTGTTTGGTTTTCTGTTGCAGTCCAAACCACTTTATCAAAACCTTTTATACCACCATGTAAATGGTTATCATCATTGTTTTTTGCCAGTGTATATTCTGTGCCATCTAATGAAAATTTACCTTTTGCTATTCTGTTACCAAATCTACCAATTAAAGCTCCAAAATAAGGGTTACTTTTTTCATAATCCGCGAATGTATTATAACCAAAAACAATATCTTGATAGTTACCTGTTTTATCTGGGGCAGTCCAAGATGTAATAATACCACCATAAGTGATGATGCTAATTTCCATACCTTTTTTGTTCTTCAAAACATATTTCTCAACGGCAATACTGTCTGCGGTTGTTCCAAAATCTTCTTTAGAAATGGTTACAAGATTTACAACTTCCTTTTCAGATTGTGTTTTAATATCATTATTCTTTGCATTTTTACATTGAAGGTTGAATAAGGAAAAACTTAATAGTACTATTAAATAGAAACTACGCTTTAATAAATTCATTAGTGGTCTTTTTAGTTAGTTAAATAATTATAAACTATGTTGAAACATGTTGTAATACGCTTCATTTGCATTAATTTTATCCTTAAAATCTCTTACAGTTGTTTTATCATCAATAACAAGTAACTCTATTCCTGCTATATCTGCAAAATCTTCCATATATTCTGTAGTAATGGCTTGACTGTACACAGTATGATGTGCACCACCAGCTAAAATCCAAGCGGTTGCAGCTATTTCTAAATCTGGTTTACAATCCCAAAGCACTCTTGCTACTGGTAAATTTGGTAAATCTGCCATAGGTTCTACAGCAACAACATCATTTACAATTAATCTAAAACGGTTTCCCATATCTACTAAGGATACATTAATGGCATCTCCAGCAGGTGAATCAAAAACCAATCTTGCAGGATCTTCTTTTCCTCCAATTCCTAAAGGATGTACTTCACATTTTGGTTTTCCACTAGCTATTGTTGGACAAATTTCTAACATGTGAGATCCTAAAACGTAAGATTTCTGTGGGGTAAAGTGATATGTATAATCTTCCATAAAAGAAGTACCTGCCTCTAATCCATAGTTCATTACTTTTAAAGCCCTAACCATTGCAGCTGTTTTCCAGTCTCCTTCTCCTCCAAATCCATAACCATCAGCCATTAATCTTTGTGTTGCAATTCCTGGAAGTTGCTTTAACTCTCCTAAGTTTTCAAAAGTATCTGTAAAGGCTTTAAATCCACCTTCGTCTAAAAAGGCTCTTAACCCTAATTCAATTTTAGCAGCATCTATTAATGATTGTCTTTGTGCTCCTCCTTCTAATAATGATGGTGTTAACTTGTATGATTCTTCATAAACAGCTAACAAATCATTTAATTCTTTATCTGTAATTTTCTCGATATGCTTTACAACATCTGAAGAATCAAAACCGTTTACAGAAAAACCAAAACGTATTTGTGCTTCAACTTTATCGCCTTCAGTAACTGCAACTTCTCGCATGTTATCACCAATTCTAGCTACCTTTAAGTTTTGTAATTCATCCCAACCTAAAACGACTCTAGACCAAATTCCTAATTTTTTCTGAACAGGTTCTGCTTGCCAATGACCAACAACAACCTTACGTTTTTTACGCATTCTAGACATGATAAATCCAAATTCTCTATCTCCGTGAGCTGATTGATTTAAGTTCATAAAGTCCATATCAATAGTACTCCAAGGAATTTCAGCGTTGAACTGCGTATGTAAGTGACAAATTGGTTTGTTGATGATGCTCAATCCTTTTATCCACATTTTTGCAGGAGAAAAAGTATGCATCCAAGTAATTAAACCAATACAGTTTTTTGACTCATTTGCTTCAATACAAATATTTGTAATTTCATCTGGCGTTTTTACTGTAGGTTTAAAAACAATTTTTACTGGTATGTGAGATGATGCGTTTAATCCTGTTACAATTTCTTGTGAATTTTCTGCAACTTGTCTTAAAGTTTCTTCACCATATAAATGTTGGCTTCCTGTGATGAACCAAATTTCTTTTTGAGAGATATCTATAATCATTATTTCTTTATTGTTTATTTATTGATGTGTTAAGTTGTTTTAATGAGCATATATTTATGAATATCATTACAAGAACTACTTAACTTCTAAATCTACTGACCGTAATAAGAATTTTTTCCGTGCTTACGTTCGTAATGTTTTTTTATTAACGAATCTTTTAATCTTGGAGCGTTTGGATTGATTTGACGAGTTAAATATGCCATTTCAGCCACTACTTCTAATACTTTACTATTGTATACAGATTTTGCTGCATTTTTCCCCCAAGCAAAAGGACCATGATTTCCCAACAATACCATTTCAACTTCTTGATATGATAAATTTTTGTTTTTAAAACAATCTAAAATCTGAATTCCAGTATTGTGTTCATAATTCCCTTCAATTAGCTCATCAGCCATGGGTGGTGCACAAGGAATATCAGCTGTTAAGTGATCGGCATGTGTGGTTCCAAAAATTGGAATATCTAATTGAGATTGTGCCCAAGCAACTGCATACGTCGAATGTGTGTGGGTTATTCCACCAATCTCTGGCCAGTTTTTATATAAATAGGCATGTGTTTTAGTATCTGAAGAAGGTCTTAAATCTCCTTCTATAATATTGTTATCAAAATCTACAATCACAATATCATCCGCTTTTAAATCTTCGTATGGAACACCACTTGGTTTGATAGCAAAAACATTATTTTCTCTATCTACTGCACTTACATTTCCAAAAGTATATACCACCAGTCCTAATGCATTTAAATGCATATTGGCTTCGTAACATTCTTGTTTTAAATCTTTATATTTAGAACTCATAATATTTTTATTTTGTGATAGATTCTACAAAAGTGCTTAGTTCATTATACGATGCCATTAACTCTTCGTATGCCTCTACTTTTTCAGTTTCTGGGAAATATTCAGCTTCAAAATCACTACCCATTTTTTTACTAGCTTCAATTACATTAGGGTAAATTCCTGCTGCAACTGCTGCATAAATAGCAGCTCCTAAAGCTGGTGCTTGATCTGATGCTGCTACTTTAATAGTCATGTTTAACACGTTTGCTAAAGTTTGCATGATGAATGCAGATTTTCTAGCCACTCCTCCAATTCCAATAACCGTATCTATTTTAACTCCTTCTTCTTCAAACCTTTCCACAATTTTCTTTGATCCGAAACAGATAGCATTCACCAAAGCTTTAAAAATATGTGGAGCTCTAGTTCCCATAGACAAGTTAGTCATGGCAGCTTTTAATTCTTGATTTGCATCTGGAGTTCTACGACCATTAATCCAATCTAAAGCGATAGGTATGCTTTCTTCTAAAGAAATTTTCTCAGCATCTTCCGTTAACTTTTTGATGAAATTAGCATCAATTTCTTCTCTTAACGCTACTTTTTGCTCATCAGAAAGAATATCTGATGTTAGCACCAAACGATCTACTGGCCAAGACAACATATCTTTAAACCAAGCCAACAAATCTCCAAAAGCAGATTGCCCAGCTTCTAAACCTATCATTCCTGGAATTACAGAACCATCTACTTGTCCACAAATTCCACGAACTGCTTTTGTTCCAATTGCTTCTTTTGGAGAAACCATTATATCACAAGTAGAAGTTCCCATTACACGAACCAATGTATTGTTGTCTATTTTAGCTCCAACAGCTCCTGAATGTGCATCAAAAGTACCCACTGCAATAATAGTATCGGTAGTTAAACCTAATTTTTGAGCCCATTCAGCATTTAAGTTTCCTGCAACTAAATCAGACGTATAAGTTTCATCATATAAGTTTCCTCTTAGCTCAGCTAAATACGGATCTAATTTTGATAAAAATTCTTCTGGAGGTAAACCATTCCAGTCAGAATGCCACATAGCTTTATGTCCTGCAGCACATCTACTTCTTTTAAAAGATTTTAAATCCTTATCTTCAATTAACAAATAAGTCATTAAGTCACAATGCTCCATCCAAGTATGAGTTGCATTTTTTACAGCCTCATCTTGTCTTGCAATGTGTAATATTTTAGCCCAAAACCATTCCGATGAATATATACCTCCTTCGTATTTTGTAAAGTTTTCACCTCCCCAATTGGTTGCCAATTCATTAATTTCATTTGCTTCTTTAATTGCGGTATGATCTTTCCACAAAACCATCATTGCATTGGGATTTTCTTCAAAACCTTTTGTTAAAGCCAATGGAGTTCCCGTTTTTGTTACGGGTATTGGAGAAGAACCTGTTGTATCAATACAAATCCCTTTTATTTTAGATGGTGCTACATTTCCGCTTTTAACAACAGCTTTTATAGTGTTTTCTAACCCTTCTATATGATCTAAGGGATGTTGGCGAAATTGATTGATTACTGCATTACAATATTCTTTATTTTTCCATCTTTGGTAATAGTGAACGTTTGACGCTAACTCTTTTCCTGTTGAGGTATCTATTAATACAGCTCTCACAGAATCCGAACCATAATCTAGACCAATCACATAACTATTCATTTTAAAAAATTATTGCGTAAACTAAAATATAGGTTTATCCTATAACTCTTAAATTTACATTTATGTAAAAATAACAAAAATCATAAAATATTAGCCTGACCTTAGGAGGTTATTAGATAATTCATAGGGGGTAATTTAAGGTGTTTCAAAATAAATTATCAAATAAGGGGGTTTCAAATATGGAATGACATAAGTATATAATAATAAAAAAACTAAGTAAACTGGCAAATACTTAACTATAAACTCCATGCAAAAACAGGGTTAGTTAATATAAATATTTACGAATTTACATTCTTACTATTGAACGAATATAATACTTATATATACTTAAAAATCAGATTTTTGGTTGTTTTTCTTTAAAAAAGCAGCTTTTTTTTTCTTCCAATTTTCTTAATAATTACTCTTCGTTTCCAATAATTAGAAGGCATTTCAAAATTATATTGTTTTTCTAAACGGTCTTATTCCTTGTTTCTTTTTATAAGTAAAAGCAATAAACATCTAGTTAATGGTCTTCTTTTTTGGTTGATTTTTCTTTGCATTTTGCTGAAATCGATATAATACTTTTTAAATTTTAAATACTTGGTACGAGCTCAGTTTAACTTTAGTATTTTATAAATTATTCTCATTAGATTAAAACTCTAATAAACAGACTTTTAAAGTAGCTTTGATTTGTTGGATATTGAACTTAACTCTCACAACAAGTATTATCGATAAAAATATATCCATTTCCTTTTGTAAAACTAAACCAATGGCTGAACTATATTTTTAACTTTTATATAGATAATTTTTGGACTATTTCATATCGTATTTGATTCACAGTTTTCCCATTGATCAAGCGATAGTATCCTAAATAGTCAAACCTTAAGATTTAAATATTAGAATTAAACAAATTTTCTAAATAAAATAAACAATAGTATAAGTCTATCTTATTAAAGAAAAATGTCCTCTAGCTACTCTACCGTTTTCCATTTTTAAAACATACCAGTAATCATTTGAAGGTAAAGGTGCTCCATTATAGGTACCATCCCAGCCTAATTCTATGGATGGAATCCACTGTTTTAAAAGTTTTCCATAACGATCAAAAATATAAACTATCGATTTTGAATCGTCTTTATTTAATCCTTTAACATTCCAATAATCATTATCCGAATCATTGTTTGGAGTAAAGAATGTTGGAACGCTTATTACAACAATTACTCTACTATCACCAAGACAACCAAACTTATCCCTAACATAAACCGTGTGCTCTCCACCAGATACATTTGAAAACACATTAGAATCCTGCCAAAATCCATTAGGATTATCTATAGTATATTGAAAATCTCCAGGTTCTTCCAAAATTACAGTAACAGAATTATTAGTGGACAAACCTACAATTTCAATAGTGTCAATGATTGGATTTTTTGCCGTTTTAATGTTTATAGTTCTTATTTGACTACAACCAAAGTTATTTATTACATCAACGGTATAAACACCTATATCAGAAACATCTAATGTTGGTGTTATATCAGACAAAACACTTCCATCTTTTGACCAAATATAGCTGTAGTCACTAGTAGGCGTATTATCTTGAATTCCTGCATCGAGTGTAAAAGAAAAAGTGGTATTATCAGAACAAACGATTTCATCTGCGCTACCATCCAAATTCAAATCAATGTTTGGAAGAGGGTTAATAGTTACAGTCACTGGTTTTATATCGATACAGCCTACTGTAGTTTCAACCTTAATATAATACGTTCCTGAAGTGGTTACTGCATTTGGATTAGAAAGGACTGTTGCTGCTGCTGCATCTGCCCAATAACTCAAAACACCACCTTCTAAAGTACTTCCTGTTGTTACTGTTGCTGCAGTTAAG
>TARA_R110002072_G_scaffold2013_1_pt1 | contig 50780 bp, 27 predicted proteins | sample TARA_R110002072 | Tara Oceans TARA_R110002072 (sample SAMEA4397118) | marine metagenome | biome: Polar Biome; feature: [SRF] surface water layer (ENVO:00010504); material: water (ENVO:00002006), including particulate matter (ENVO:01000060) such as... | depth 5 m | reverse complement strand
TCCCAATGGAAGTATGTGAATTAGCATCGTAAGTCACATCGTAAGCATTTACTACGATCACTGCATCGGCTTTGTCAATATTATTATCAACTGTGCCGTTGTCGTCATTGTAGTTTCCGGTAACATCCGTGAATGTCCAAACATCGCCGGTGTAATCACCTGCATTGGTATGCATAGTGGCACTTAAATCCAATCCAGCAAGGGCTTCAGAAGAAACGCCTGTGGCACTCCCAATGGAAGTATGTGGATTAGCATCGTAAGTCACATCGTAAGGATTTACTACGATCACTGCATCGGCTTTGTCAATATTATTATCAACCGTTCCGTTTACTGGAGCATAGTTGGTGTTGCCTGCAAAACTCCAAGCATCACCAATGTAAGCACCTGCATTGGTATGAGTCGTTGCACTCACATCCATTAATCCGGTAAGATCAACTGGAGAGGTTTCTACTCCTACAGCAGTGAATGTTGATGTATGGGCATTGCCATCATACGTAACACTGTATGGAGTAACCGTGATTACTGCATCCGCTTGACCGATGGCATTATCAACCGTTCCGTTTGCTGGAGCATAGTTCGTGTTGCCTGTAAAACTCCAAGCATCACCAATGAAAGCACCTGCATTGGTATGAGTCGTTGCACTCACATCGATTAATCCGGTAAGATCAACTGGAGAGGTTTCTACTCCTACAGCAGTGAATGTTGATGTAAAGGCATTGCCATCATACGTAACACTGTATGGAGAAACCGTGATCACTGCATCGGCTTTCGCAGCATTCACAGTGGCTGTCACCTCCGGTGCTGCATTGTAGTTATTATTTCCCGCCTGGTTGTATCGAACTACACCTGTTCCTGTTCCACTGGTCATGGTATAATCTGTACCGGAATTGCTCAAGGGAGCTGTACTGGTATAAGCTACTGCCAATCCTGAAGTAGCAGTTGCTACAACAGAAAAATTAGTATTATAAATTGCAGTCGCCGGGGATGGAGTTATTACAGTAATCGTCTGGTTAGCCTTGGTAATAACTCCTGTAGTAGCAAAATCAGCCATACTGTAATTAGCAGCTAGACCACCATTCGTTCCATCAGCAAGGTTGTATGAAATCGTAGTCGCTTTACCTACACCTGCGTCTGCATTAATATAGTTAGTCGCAGAAGATGTAATTACTAAAGTTTCTGTTCCAACTAGACCAGAGACAGTTCCTAACGAGACTGCACCAGTAGCTGGGGAACCATTATATTCTTTTGAGGCTACTGTTGAAGCAGCAGTTAAAGCCTTTTTATTTACAGTCAATGCAACGGGTGTACTAGCAATGGAACCACAGGCACCAGTTATTACAACCCTATATGTTCTTCCATTAAAATTGGCTTTTGGTGATGATACTGAATAACTAGATGAATTAGTACCAACATTAACCCAGGTTCCAGGTACCGCGGTAGTATTGTATTGCCACTGGTAACTTAAGCCATCCCCACTTGCTGTTACTGAAAAAATTGGCTCTATATCTCCGTAGGTTATAGTTTGAGCTGTAGGAGCGGTGGAAATTGAAGGAGCAGTACAAGTAATGTAATTACCTTTTACAGCATTATTTCCATTATAATTCCCACTTACAGTGAAGCCCTGAGCGTAACTACTTGTACCATCCCATACATAATTGGTATTTTGATTAAAAACCCAAGTAATAGTAGTATTATCTTTAGCAGCAACTGCAGCTGTATTTTGCGATTTGAAAGGCCCAATTGTCTCAGTAACTTGGGTAGCATTTTGAGGAATGGCAGGCGTGTAGGTGACAGTTACTGTAAAGCCATCAGTGTTGTTAGGCACATTACCACTAATACCAAAATTAACATTCCCATCCGTAAACTCAGTCACTGCCACACTGCCCGAATTTTGACCCGTGGCCGTTAAAACGAATGCAACCCCTAGGTGATTTATCTTAATCAAAAACCCATCATAAAAGATATTGCCACTCGGATCTGCGATGGCAAAATTATCATGTGAGTTCACACAGGTTTCCGGCTTTGGCGTTTCTTCAAAGGTGAAGGCGACCCGTTCTCCGGGCTCCCATCCTGAACCGGTGATGATCACGTACTCACCAGGAGCATAATCATCTTTATCCGTGGTAACTGTGGCGGTACCGCCTTGGGCATTTACTGTAAAGGTATTCCCAAGAAAAAACAGGAAAACCAAACTCAACAACCCAAAAACTGAGGCTTTGTATAAATTTTTCATAGGCTATTTTTTAAAAAATCCCACTCAAGCTGTTGACTAAACTCACTTACTAAAAAACACTAGTCCTCAATGGCTTAACTAGAATCACAATTCACGTATAACAACATAACTAATGAAAAAAATTGTTATTAAAAAACACTTTTTTGTAATATAAATAATTTTTAATGCTTTTCATGATAAAAATTTGGAGAATAAATGCTCTTGAAAAATAAAAAACCCCAATAGAGATACTGACACAATACTTTTCTAGCACCAAAAGAATTAAGACAAAATTTTAATCTCTTTGCAAAAATTTTTAATAGAAATGAAAGTGAATTCCTCTTTTCAATAAGTAACGGTTCAAATTAAGCTTGACGTTCAAGAGTTTTCGTTCATTATGTAATAGAAGATTAAAAAGAAAAAATTGTAATCTATGTACAAACTTAGTGGATCTCATTGCCACTTTTTTGTAACTACAACAGTCAGTTACCTTACATAATAACACCGCTTCCATTGCAGGCCGTGGTTTTACTTTTCAATTTCTTTTGATTTGCCTTAGAAATCTATTCACTTTTATTTTGGCAAGACCATCTAAATACATTTCTTTGAATAAGAATTTACTAAGATTACGCGCCCAAAATTGATGTTCATTCTAACATGCCAACCTCTCGCCTACTTCAATGATTAAACTTTCAGAAGACTTAAGTATTCAAAAACTCACTGTTGCAGATCAACCAGAGCTAATTGAATTGATGCAGGAAATCTATATTCCTTCCTACAAGCATATTTGGTCGGATTCAGGGGATTGGTATTTGGAACAAATGTATAATCCCGATGCATTTCAAAAAGACTTAGAAAATCCAAAAAGCCACTATTATTACGTGCTATATGAAGGATGGAAAATCGGTATTTTGAAATACAACTATCCAGAATCGCCCACTCTAATTGATTTCCCAAACTCACTGCATCTTCACCGGATTTATATCAGCAAGGAATATCAAGGAAAAGGAGTGGCGGCCCAACTTATGAAAAGGGTTGAGTCCATAGCTAGAGAACGAGGTTTGAAATACATGTGGCTAGAAGTCATGGACACTCAGCTTCAGGCTCAGCGCTTCTACAGAAAAATGGGTTTTGAGTGGATTTTCACGTATCACTTAGATTACAAAAAATTACTTCCCAAGTATCGTGGCATTCAGATCTTGAGAAAAAGCTTGACCTGATTTGGCGGATTGGGTTTGAGATATAAAACTGATAATCGATTATTTCAGCACGAAGATTGAATCAGTTATTTTTAAGAAAAAGCAACTATGCTCAAATCCATTCTCATTTCCTTTTTTTCAGTAGTCATTGTTACTCTTGTGGTATTTTTTTCAGAAGAAAAGTCTGAAACGAAATCAAAACAATTAGTGCAAACTACCAAAATCAGTCTTGCTGATGATTCGGAGGAGAAGGAATTGGTGGGAGTATATTTTATGCCATCATGGAACACCTCACCAAACCCAGCTGTTGATCGCGATAGTTTTTGGTCATGCCTCACGGGTCAGGGCGACTGTGCGAGTTTACAAAATACTGGTGTATGGGGTGCAAAAGGGAGAATCTATAATGCCAGAAATCCCTACGAAGGCCCATTTTTAGATAGAAAACCCATCAAAGAATTGAAGGGATTTTATAAGCGAGATGATCCGGAGGTGATCAAAAAGCAACTCGAATACATGAAGAGCTATGGTATTGACTTTTTTGCTTACAACTGGTTTTATGGACGTCATTATTATTACCATCTAAACTTTGGTCCCCAGTCCAAAATCTACTATCCCAAAGGATGGAAAACAGACACAAATCGTGATGGAAGAGTAGCTGTTCCCGGTTTGGTAGAATGGGGCGACCAATTAAAAGTTATGCTTGAGGTAAATGCCAGTCTTCCAAAGGAAAAGCAAATGAAGTGGGCGCTGAACTGGTGTGATGACAGTAATGAACGCTGGATGCTCTGGCTGAAAGTAGGAGCTCCCGAAGAAATAGCCCGTAAAGCGAACTACGAAGGCGAAAACCCTGATAAAGCTTTGTACCTCAAAGTACATGAGAAAATCACCCAGCTTTGGATAGATGAGTATTTCTCTCGTGAGGATTATTTGAAGGAAAAAGATGGTCGTCCTATTGTCTATTTTTATTTTCCACAAGATGCTGAATCCCGTGCTGCTTATTATGGATTAACACTTAAAGACTTACTTGACCTTTCTCAAAAAACAGTCAAAAAAGCAGGTTTGCCTGGCATAAAATTCATCGCAGTGACTGCAGGCCCCATGCTGGAGAATGAACGAGCTTATGGATTACCTACTGAGTGGAAAGCAAAAAACCCTAAAAGACCTTGGGAAGGTGGTGAGTATCAAAACCGTGAATTACTTCAGGAATATGTTCCTCGCTTGAAAAGCATGGGTTTCGAAGGCATGACTGCGTATGTGTATCATAACTTCATGAACAAAAGCAATTTCTCGTATGCAGATATGCGTGAGACCTATAAAGGACATTGGGAAATGTGGTCCGAAAAATTCAAAAACGATCCTGATTTCGAATATCAAATTCCAACTGCAATGGGTTGGGATATGAGACCAGCTGGCGGCACCTGGCCTCAGCAAACAGGAATCCCAAGTGAACCTCAAAAAGATCGCGTACACAGCAACAAAAGGTCTTTTACCGCCATGCTTAAAGAGGCTCAGAAAACGTCGAAAAACTATCGTTCCAGCAACGGAAACACAGTGATGATCTGCTGCTGGAACGAGTATTTGGAAGGTAATTACATAGAGCCTACCGAAGGACACGGGTTCGATTACTTAGAAGCTATCCGAAATGTATTTGGTAACTAAGCCAGTTAAAGAGCTTCTTCAAGAGCTTTTTGGATTTTAGTTAGTTCGTCCTTGACGGAAGAAAAGCCCTCAATTTTGATATTCTCCAGTAAGACACCTAATATTTCAAAGTGCTCCAATTCTGCTACTTTTTGTCCCTTATTACCAGCCAAATCCCATAGTTTCAAGTATTGATGTGCAATTTCCCCATCCTTGGGCTTGCTAGTACCCAACATAAACTGAGTTAGCATAATATTGGAATAATTAGACATCGCCCAGAAGTCATCTTTCCTTTTAGTGTCTTCATTTATTTCGTCATAAATCTTCTGCATAGCCTTCCTCGCTTCCAAATCAATTAATCGAATGCTGTCTTTGCCTTGTAGCAAACTCTGAATTCGTGCAAGTGTCAACCAATTGGTCAATGGATATGCATCTTTATTTTCTGAAGAAATGCTGGCTTCCTTATAGGCGTTGATCGACTGAGCGAGTGCTTCCATCACATCTTTTTGTGATGAGCCTTTGAGCAGATGCATTTTGCGTTTGTACGCACTTCCGATCAAAGACCATCTTTCCGCACTTGCGCCAAAATGATTCCCAAGCCCCTCCAGATCAGTGATTACTTTGTCTATTATTTTCACTGCTTCTTTCAAATCAATTGTCTTAGCAGCAAATTTTTGAAGGGAAAGTTTGGCTTGAATATTACAGTATTTCTCAAATCCCTTAATAGTAAATTCTGATTTTTTGGATTTCATGAGTTTCTCAAAGCAGTCGCATGATTTCTCATATTCCTGCAACCCAGCATAGATTCCAGCAGATAGCTCCTGTATTTTATCAGTGAGCATATTTCTGTTTTTCATCTTTTCCAAAACCAAATCAATCCGAGTCAGGATGTACTCATGATTATAATTATTGGCACCCATGGATTCCAATGTATTCTGAAACTCAATCTCCACTTCCTCGCTGACCAATAAGTCATCCTCGTTACCTCGTCCCGAACCGTCTTCAGTCAGTTTATAAAAAGGATCTCCATAGCACTGAAAAGCTCCCCAAGTATTGGTTCTATGCCCAAACTCTTCGTAAATCTTCTTTCTTGCCCGCTTGACAGATTCACCAAATGCCAACCCATCGAACATATTACTATAAAACAATTGGGAAAACTTCAGAGCAGCAGCATCGTCCACAGCCCATCCAGCTACGATCACTGCCCTAGCGCCATTGTAAATAAGTTGTGTTCCAATATTTGCCGCAAACTTATTCCTGTATAGACTTCCCTCCTCTGCTTTCTTATCTATCAATCCGAGGTAACAGCAATTCACAAAAACTAACTCAGCTGAAGAACTCATCCCTGCTATCTGGCTTGGTGATAAAAAAGTATCATTGCCAATAACCATACCTGTAGAGCGGTTTGGTCCATATCGGTATACGCCATGACCAGCCAGGTGTATTATTTTATGATTTCTGGAGAAAAGCTTGAGTATAATCTCCGTTGCAGAACTGCTTATTAAACTTTGTATCTCGTAATCATTTTTCTTGAGAATACTTACCACAGTTTCTGCTTCGCGCAAAGCACCAGGAAGTTGTGGCATAAACTTATCAAGCATGGGATCACCTACTACCAATGCTGTTTTGGCATTTACCCGTGCTATTTTTTCTCGGAATTGCATGGAAGCCAGCTGTCGAACCATCCCAGTATGAACACAGAGCGGCACCGCATCTACATCTTCTTGGATCATTTCCCAAGGATATTCCGCTGAGGCTACATCCAATATCCAAGAAACATTGTTAAGGCGCTTCACTTCCTCCTTGAACTGATACGGTATCAATAGCTCAAACATGGTTTTTGCGATTTCAGGAGAATATTGGTTTTCCAATGTCATCCTCTTCAGTAACACCTCAAGCGTTTTATCATGTGCCGGCATATATTCTACCTTCTCACTAGCACCATTTGATGCGATGGACATACGTATCGAATCCTCAAACTCATCCGTCTCTTTTAATTTCAATTCATGGCATACGCTCACTCGTGTCCACCAGTCATTAGCATAGTCATATGGTATTCTCCAGCGTTTGCCTAAGGTGTAGTTCAGTCCCTTCTCATTGAATACTATATTAAACTCCTTACTGTCATCTACTTCTAAGCGCTGGATAGTTTTCAGGATTGAAAGCGCCTTATCATTGAAAATCTCAATAATTTCCACTTCTTCAATCCCTTTGATCTCCCCTTTGTAAACTCTATCTATGCTTTGATTTGCTCGCTGAATACCTAAAATAATCGCACGAATAGAACTCTCAGTAGAAAGTCCCCCATAGGCATTTGCAATAGCTATAACAGAAATACCATTAATAGCAGGACTGCTACCTTCATCCAGCGAAGTTCTATTTTCCTCTTCTTTCTTGATAGTCAAGTATCTAGCAACTCCCTTCTCTATGGAATTCATTAGGGCAAAAGAAGAAAGTTCCCCAGGAACCCCTAACCCTACAATCACCCCACCTTTGAATGATCTTTTGGTCAAATCTTCGTTTAGGACAATTTGATTTGTACCAATCGGTCCTGGATATAAACCTAAGCCATGAAGTCTGGTCAGCTCACCATCCAACTGACGGTCAATCGCGAGTTCAGTAGTGAGAATAGCATCGTATTGAAAATGTCCGGCAAGCACTGGATATTTGGCGTATTTCAAATCACCGTGACTTACCGAAACCAGCATAGGTTTCTCTTCATGCCATTTTTCCTCTACCTCTCCCACACCCAAAATGGTGTTTATTACTTTCTCTTCAGAGATGTCAAAAATCTCAGTTTCTGTTGGAGCAAACTCCCGCTCCTCTCCTCTTGATTTTGGAAGGCTATTTTGGAGCCTTTTTGTACTACCATAGATCAGCAAATCTTCTATGCCTGCAAACAGATTCTTTTCCTTGGATAATCCTCCATGCGTGACATTAGCATAGTAAACTTGCTTTTTGTCATGGATATCTTTTGGAATTCCTGAAGCCCAAGTGACACTCTCATCCCCGGAATTGGTAGCATAGAATACCAACTCCCCATCCTCAATACCTAAATTTGATACGGTAAAATTCTTCTTCCCACTTTGTCCGGCGATGTAGGTGATGTTGGAGTAGTCTATAGTATCTATCACCTTCAAAACTTCATTTTGGTGAGCGCCGAATTCATCAAGAACTCGTTGAGAAGGTATAGGCCAAGAGTCATCTCCAGACGCCCCTCGCATTCTTTCCCATAATTTCCTATCAGAGAAATCGTGTCTAGCTTCCTTACTAATCGGTAAGAGATTAAGAATCCCAGGGAAATTGCAGAACACGGCTATCAGTTCCTTGGTGGAATGCTTGATATCTATTTTTCCAAGTAATTTGATCAAGCTATCCTTGCCGAAAAGTACATAAGGAATACGATAGGAACCGCCTAATGGTGAGCCTAAAAATACCGCTCGAAATCCAATGGAATTATTGAGTTTTTGCCAAGTAGCCTTATGATATACCATAAAGTCCCTAACCAAAACCCCTCCCATACTATGGGCTACGATTTTGACAGGTTGATTATGAATCAGAAGTTCTTTTATTTTTTTATCAAAAAGTGCAGCGCTCTCTTTCAGTGGAATTCTCCAATCAAATTGAAAAGTGACTATATCGTAACTGCTGGCTAATTTATCTCCAAGATTTCCATAGGAAGTTTTGATCAAAGAATGAGGTGATAGCTTACTGGGCATAGATGGGTCATAGGCTAAACCCTTCAATTCCCCTTTGATAAATCTCCAATAATTGATCCATAGCAAATCATCTTTCTCGCCGATATTTGAGCCCATAATACCAGGAATCAAGACAGCTATAGGTCTGTTTCCAGATACCTTATCACTTTTATATGCACCAGACTCTATTCCAGCTATTCCTCTTTCTTTATCCGCCAGTTTCAATTCAAACACATCGTTGACCGCCGACAAACCAGAAATCAAAGCTTTTAAGGTATTCGGAGTACAGAAGTATTTAAAATGATTTATGTCCCCACTTTTCTCTATAAAGACGTACACTTTTCCTGAAACTCTTCTCGAACCCCACTTCATGCTTTCGGTGTCTACCACCAAGTCATTTTTCTTCATAAAGAAGAATTTACCCAGAATTACCACGAGTGTCTTAAAGCTTAGGCTCAATTCGCCACTTCCTCCTACTACATATAAAGGAAAGTCTATTTCAATCTCTGAAGCCTGGTAATTCATTGCTTTGATGAAAGGAGATTGTGGATTCATAGCTTCTAATCCAGGCAATACATCCACATCATCCTTACAGGCCACCGCCTCCATAAGGAACTCCTTGAAGGCAACGAAAATGGGATTTCCTACTTGCCCTACTGCCAGTCCCACCAGATTGAAAGTGACGTTCAAGAAGATATTCAGTCGATTTGAAGCTAATGTGGTGCCGTTGGCTGGACATGCCACCCGCACCATGGATTTAACTTTGATCTTTTTGTTTTTTAGAATTTCATGAATCTTTTGGATCACATCTAGATCTCGGGTTCTTTCATTTGTACTGAAAAGTGCCCTCTCCGTGGAATCAAAACCTGCTGGGCTAGTTGAAAATCTAGCCAACAAATCAGCCAGTAATCCTCCTCGCGAGTGACTTAAAAGATCCAACTCAATTCCAGATGGAAGAATTTGCACAAGCTGCAGAATGTTTTCCAATGGACTTGCAGTCAAGGATCTATGCTGGAAGGCAAGCAAATGATTATTGCCGTAGCCTTTAATCAAGGTCTTCCACTCCTCAGAATCTTTCAAATCCCCAAAGGAACTTACAGTGGATGAAGCTGTTCCGTGCAACAAGAGTAAATATCTACTTCTTACTTCCAATTTTGCTTCCCCAGTGGCCTCGTCAAGTTCCAGTGTACTCAATTCTATTTCTGGCGAACAGGCCGCCAAAACTCCATAATCCACTTTTTTAAAATTTTCACTAGTAAAAGCCAACTGCTTATTTTCAAGGTTTATCGCCATTTCCAGCATTTTGGGCTTGATGATGTTCTTTTTCACAAAGACCTTCACCAGCTTAATACCGATCTTTTTGATTATACCCCTGTCCTGTTCATTAGATTCTAATTCATCTGGCAGATAGAGTTCATCTCCGTCTGCGGAACGTTTGATTTTCTGCTGAAAAAGTGTGGTTAAGGATTCATTATCCGCCATCCAGACGGTGTTATCTTCAAATTCAAACTCAACTATCTTGTTATCATCTATTTCGAGAATTTGCTCAGGAATATCCCCTCTGGTGGGACTTTCCACCGTGTATGCTTGGTCCAGTTGGTACAATTCAAATCCCCGATCATCTCCAGTGAGGTAAGAAGAATGATCCTGTCCTTTCAGCTTTATTTTCAAAGTAGCCATAGGTAAAAATTATTAGGTTAATAGTAAAATATCCTTCTAAAGATGAAGAACTACGTACGCTCTTAGCTTGAGATTTTGCCCGATTTTTAAGAGTGAGATGAGAAAAAATCATCTCCGAATTATCAAAAATCAATTAACATTCTAGCCTTAAATGCCAGTGACGCCAATCCGAAAACTCCTTACAAATTAAAATTTATTGGGCACAAAAAACCATAAACACCAAATAATCTGATGTATATGGAATATTAAAAAGGGATTTGGAAAGTATTATCTCGTCAGGCGAAGCAAATTGTCCACAAAAAATAAAATGTGTATTCGGACACCTGCACGTATGTTCAATCAGGGACTTGGTTCGACGAGCTCACCAACCGGCGCTCAGCCTCCGGTCAATTTTGGCTTAAAGGGAGAGGGAGGTAATGCGGCGGTGCCGCATTACCTCCCTCTCCCTAGACTTTAAACTTAAATTCGGTCCCTGAGCGCAGTCGAAGGGAAAGGTATTCAAAATATTATTTTGGTAGGTGCATTCAAGCTAATACACACAAAAAATAAAGTCACATTTACTACTAAATGTTAAGTATTTGAACTTGCAACCTTCTAAAAAGAGTACCCTAGCCCTACCCCAGCGAATAAAGGCCAAAAACCATTGTTGTTGAAGATTGGATTCACATTGACTTTCCACATAAATCCACCATCAGTCGGCACTCTACGGTATCCAAAATTCATTACTCCCATAACGGATGGAGATCCATCTATATCCAATATAAATGATGTTCCTGAATTACTACTAGAGATAGGATTACAGATGTAATTACCGTTTTGATCTGTGTAGCAATTGTTGTAATCATAAACCTCATTCTTAAAGGCAAGGAAAGTGGCTCCAAAACCCATTTCAAAGAAGTGATTACCCTTTCCGTATAATTTATTTACCATTACAGGAAGTGAAAAAAACGAATCTCCTTCCAAGGCATAGCCTCCAAAACCTATTCGCATTCCCCAGGAATCCATTTTGGTTTTGTCAAAGCGAAAATCATAATTGAAACTATATGGAAGTCCAGGCCCTCCTAATTCTATAAAAATGGCTTGAGTTGCTGGTTTGGTTTCAGTATCCTGAGCAAGTGCGATTTGGCCGCAAAGAAGAAGGCAGAAGGCAAATAGTAGAGCTTTCATAAAAGTTGGTTTAAGATTAATTAATACGAATTAACGCTTTTCGAACTAATTTGATGTTTAGATTTGATTAAATTTTAAACATTATTAGGTCTAATTAGCGCAAAACCAATAAACACATGCTTTATGAGTAACTTTTTGCAAATCAAGCGTATTAAAATGACTGCTGGAATTTTATGTGCTTATCTCACAATGATGATATTTGTCGCCTGCGTAGATCAGCCGGATTTATATCCATTCGGTCAATGTGCTGGGCCAGTAAGTGCTAATGCAACAGATATAAGTATAATCTATGCGCCCTATGTAAACAATAAATATGTTACTGAATCTGACACAGTCAAATTTGCTAATTTCAATTTATATATGAAAATCACTCCTGAGGTAATTTCTGATGTTTCATGGATCTCTAGTTTTCCTGGCGCTGCTTATGCTCTATCCTGTGCACAGTCATTTAATTTCAAAAACATTACTTCAATCAAAGTTTCATTACTTGCTCCTTACGGTGATCTAAAAGCTGGTACGGATATATCAAACCTGATCACGATAAATGATGTCATGAAGTTATCTGAGTTCAAAAACTTTGATAATTCTTTAGCCCAGTATAAACTGACAATCAACACTCAGCCGAGTAACAAAACTCAACTGAAAACCAAAACTATTCTTTCTCTAAAAAACGGAACCGAAAAAGTATTAGAATCAACTTCTCCGGTACTTTTAACAAACTGATCATATGCTACGAAAAATACTCCTAGGCATCTTTGCTGCTGCAATGATTCTCGCAATTGTTTACATGCTGGGGCCAAAGGTGCAACCTCAAGAACTCACAATCGAATTTCCAGAAGTTCCTACTCGGCTGGCTGAACTTCGTAGCTACGTGCAGCAAAGAGAGGACTCCGTGATTGGCCTGAAACAAGGCAATGAAGCCTATATTGTATGGGCTGATAGCATGAATAAGCGGAAAACACCTTATTCTATAGTGTACATCCATGGATTTGGTGCAAGTCCTATGGAGGGAGATCCAGTACATAGATTTCTTGCATCCCATTTCGGAGCTAACCTGTTTGTCACCAGGCTCCCAGAGCATGGAATCAAAAGAGAAAATGGGATGGAATATATGAGTCCACAAGCGTTGGCCAATGCGGCCGGTGAAGCATATCAGATCGGAAAAAGCCTAGGAGATGAAGTGATTGTGGTGGGAACATCAATGGGAGGTGCATTGACTTTACTGTTGGCTAGTCAGCAACCTGACATCAAAGCCGTGGCGGTTTACTCTCCTGCTGTGAGAGATTATGGTGAGAAGCTTTCTGCCTTTTTCTCTCCTTGGATGGAAAAAATGATGGAGATGACGATGATGAAGAAGAAAATGATTCATCAGCCAAGGGAAGGTGAAAAAGCGATGTATTGGTCAGAAGATTACCACATCAATGCCTACGAAAGTCTAGCGATAGTGATGTATAGCAACATGAATGAAAACACCTTCAAAAAAATTAAGCAACCTCTATTTCTAGCATACTATTATAAGGACAATGAAAACCAAGACAGGGTCGTGTCTGTCCCTAAAATGAAACAAATGTTTGAGGATATCTCTACTCCTACAGAATTGAAGCGTGAGCAAGCATTTCCAAATGCTGGCGATCATGTGATAGGAAGTTCTATCACCTCAGGAGATTGGGAAGGTGTATTGTTCAGCACAATAGATTTCTTAGAAAATGTAGTGAAAATCCCTGCCAAACCTGAGTTTCAGGAAAAAGTACAGGAACTATTGGAAATACAGGAATCCACTGGGGAAATCAAGTAATAAGGTTAATAGTCGAATGACGATGAACGATTGTCAACAGTACATTTATAACAAAAAGAGGTCATATGTTAAACATGACCTCTTTTTGTTATAAGAAATTATCTAATTGCTCATTCAAATTTCGCTCGGAATGGTACCGCTGGTAAATTCAAATTATTTGTCAGGTTCACTTCAGGATTATCAGCCCAGGCGTAACGAATCTCTCCAGACTCCATTCCCGTTGGCAAGGTAATCTTCACTGATTCCTTGTCCGAGATTGATGCCTCAGCTTGCTGAAAATCTCCTCCTTCTTTTCCTACAATAAATGCTTTCAATGCATCCCCATCTTTCAATTTAAGGCCTTCTCCAACAGATTTGAATTTCAAAAGCAACACATTTCCTTGCCTAATTAGTGAATCAAACTGTGGTCCTGAGGCAAGGTTTTTCTCACCAAAAGCGACTTTTTTAGCTTGTAGCCACAGCCTCTCGCCTACATCCTTTTTGTTTTTGGGGTGAATGTCTCCAGCTTCACCTATATCGATTATTGTTGCCATTCCGGTTTTAGGGAGTTCCAGCGTCTGAGTTTGCGCATCTCTCAAATATGCCCAATCACTCTCTGCTTGTATGTCTTTTCGCTCCATATAATTGGCTAATTGCACAAACAAGAAAGGAAAATCACCCAAGCCCCATGCTTCACGCCAGTTTTTAATCATGGTGGTGAAAAGCATTTTATATTCCTCGTGACGTCCGGCATTGCTTTCTCCCTGATACCAAATAGCACCTTTAATAGAGTAATTAGTGATGGGAACAATCATTGCATTATACATCATTCCCGGCATCCAATTGTACCATTCCACCTTAGGGAGTTGAGGCTCAACAGTAGAATTAGAATACTTCCACGCACCTTCCAATGAGACTTTATTTCCAGATTCCAGCAAATACATTTCGCCTTCTTGCCCTATTCTTGGTTGATTATTCCAGGTATTGACCGCTCTAACAGAAAGTACATTACTTCCCTTTAAGAGCAAATCACTTGGGATTTCCACATCAGGCATGGCAACGCCCCAGTCTTTGAAATGCAGCAATTTTCCATTTAAGTACACATAAGCCATTTGATCCAAATTCGGCAAATGAAGGGTGACATTTTCAGTATCAGATATCGTAAACTTCTTACGCACCCATGCAATATGTTGCAAGGGATTAGCCTGAGGAAGACTGATACTTCTCCAATTTGAATCGTCATAGGAAATTGACGTTACCTTCAAAACAGCAAGTGAATCCGGTGTTTTTGCCATAGAATCACGTAGTTGGCTATTGGCTTCATTCTCCTTCAGCTTAGCATCCCAACTTTCATTGTTTTTGATGATATCATTAGCCTGTTCATTAAATGAACCTTCCATCTTTGCCAGAATTTCCACATCTGTCCAACCTTCTACAGGAGTTCCTCCCCAGTTGGACTCTATGATTCCTACAGGTACTTTCTTTTCTTCATTATTTCGCTTCGCAAAAAACCAGGCAATAGCCGAAAAATCCTTCAAATTAACCGAATCAGCTAATTTCCATTCTCCTCCTACCACATCGTCTAGCTTCACAGCACTGTAAGATCTTGGGACTTTGAAAAACCGAATCTGAGAGTTTCCTCCTTCGGCAAATTCCTGTTCGGCACCTATAACTTGGGATTTCAGATTCCATTCCATGTTGGATTGACCGCCAGCCAACCAAACATCACCTATATAGACATCATTGATTTTTCGCTTATTTACTTCAAGAACAAAAGGTCCTCCAGCAGGTAGTTTTGGCAGTTTAAGAATCCAAGTACTATCAGGTTCTACAGTTCCACTTGTAATTGCACCCGCCAAACTTACGCGGACATTTGCCCCGGGAATCCCTCTTCCCCAAACAGATATTGCCTCATCTCTCTGCACTACCATTCCATCTCCAAATAACTTAGGCAGGGATACCTGTGATTCAAATTTTGAGGACTCGCAGGCAAAAAGGATAAGAAGGATAAATAGTTTCCAGGTATGTTTCATAGGGCTAGGTTAATCTTATGGGAAATTGCCTAAAAAATCTGAAACATCTAAGGATAATACCATTCGTTATGAAGCTAGTAGCAGATTTTCCATGATTTATCCAAAGGAAGACTTTAGGTGAAAGCCCGAAGCCTTCCTTTTGGTCTCAGTGCATGGTACCCGGGCGATATAGAAGGCAATTCGAAACTTACTGATTAATGGCTTCTAAGGAATTTGCTAAATAAGCAAAAGGAGCATTCCAGTTGATCGCAATTTCGTTGGAAGCATAGCTGCAGCTTTCGTCAGTATAGGACTCATCAGCAAAGGAACTGCTGTAAGTACATCCATCTTGTTGACCAGGGTTTGGTCCACCAACGATAAAACCTGGCAAAGGCGGCAAATCAGGCCTTGATACAGCCAATCTATGATGAGGATGTAGCGGAGTTTTACTTCCAAAGCCCGTGACATAAGAATAGCCTGTAGCATTTCTGCCTAATATATAATCCAAATTATCAAAGGCACCATCCAAAAATGCACGCTCACCACTTTGCTTAAAAGCATATAGCAAGAGTATCCCTTGATTGGCAGCTACAGCATTTGAACCCCATTTAAAATTGGTCGCATTTGTCTCAAGGGGACTTTGAAATGCTGTTGAAGCAACTCCCTCTAGTTGTGTTCTGGCACCAGAAAGCAGATTTATTTTAAGAACTGCCATCCACTCCTGAGGAAAGAGAGTTATGCTGTCTTGGTGTCTGAGTAAGGAATAGTAACCTAGCCAAGAGACTTGATTCCAAGATGGGAGTTTAAAACTCTGATCTGCATCTGCCAATTCTTCCCAGTAAATCAAATTATGCGTTGTGACAAATAGCTCTGAGGCAGCCCAAATACGTTCATCTGCCGCACTAAAGTCTCCATAGGCGCCCGTCACTACATCTGGATCAAAAGCCTCGTTCATTACATTTTGGTTGTACAGCACTTCGGGATTAGCTTTCGCCCAGTTCCATGCCTTTTCAGCAGCTTTCAAATAGGTTACTGATTCTTCAGGATAGTAGGATTTGTAAACACGGGAAGCTTGCGCCATTACCGCAGCAAAATCCAATGTTGCGGTCGTACTTTTCGCTACCATATATCGCTGCGAAACAGCCAAATGCGGCTCTACCATTCCTTCAAATTTGGCAGTGGTAAGCTTATGATATACACCTCCATCACCCGAATCCTGCATGGTGATCATCCAATCCAGATTCCATCGAATCTCATCCAATAAATCCGGAATCTGATTTCCCGACTCAGGAATATTCAATTCCAGTTTTTGAAAATAGCTTGGATAATCCTCGTAAAGAGATAGAAGTGTCCCTACTGTGATTCCAGAGTTTACCACGTATTTATTGTAATCACCGGCATCATACCATCCAAAAGGCGAGGACACCAAATCCCCTGCTTTCCTAGTATCTGAAACCGCCGAGGGATGAATCATCACTTGATCGTCTGGATGTCCAGGCTGTCTTGCCCAGATTCCTGCATGAGCTTTATCCAATTCAATCCCCGCACGCTGGAAGTAGAATGCTTTAATACTAGCTTTTCCTAATTGTACATTCACCTGCTGTGCTATCTCAAATGGGTACGATTTACTTACTCCCGTCAACACAAGGACAAACTTACCCGTTTGGGAAAATTCAGAGAAATCAGCCACTCTAGTATTTTGGCCAGAAAGTGTCTTAGTGGTCTGTTTAGCTAATTTACCTTCGAAGGCAATATCCTTTTTGTCCAAATCCCAAATCACAAAATCTTCTGCATCTTCGTGATTTAAGATAATAGCGATTTTTTGTTGATCAGGGTAAAAGCCAATCTGATTAAGACGAATTGATTCATCAACAGGTAGATTTGCATCTATCATTGGAGCTTTACAAGCCCACTGTATCAAAAGCAAACCAAAGAATATTAAACTCTTACTTTTCATATTACTTAACAAGTTGAATTTCAATTTTTTACTAGTAAATACTTTAATCAATACGCGTACTTAAAAACACCATTATTCGGTACACCTATCCAGATTAGATTACCGATTGTTACTACAGCGCTAATATTAGATCTAAGCTGAAGTCCTGTCTTATTCGGTTCAACAAGCTCCCATATTCCTTGAGAATTCTTATGTAGCACCCAACCTGGGTTTGCATCTAGTTTACCGATTTTTAGTCGTGCATTTTCTTGATTTCCGAGAAGTAACAAATCAAAACCTTGGTCTGACTTCAAAGCAGCAATCGCCTGAATTGGGGAAGATTGAACAAGAATTGGTAAGCTTACTTCCTCGAAAACACCAGTCCTTAAAGTGTACATTTTGGTCTCAAGTGTTTGCGCCTCCACCCTCTTTGCTTTTTCTAGCTCTTGTGGAGTGAGAATATCCTGAATTTTTGCTTTGGAGAACTTTTCATGAGTCGGGAAAAGCGCCTTCTTTTTATATAGCTGAGCTGCGAGCTCATCTCTGGAAAAGAATGGATACTCTTCGCCCATCACAGGAAAAGTCATGAGTGGGTCGATGGATCCGTTAGCATCAAAGTCTTCATAATAGATCCGAACTGGATTGTTTGAGTCAGTTTGCAACCGTGAATTCAAGCCCCAATTCCCAGCTAGCAATTCAGGATCCCCATCCTCATCCAGATCCTGAATTAGTATAGATGACCAAAGACCAGATTTCCCCCCAGGTAAAAATTCCTCTGAGCGATCTTGAATCTTCCCATCAATTAAGCTTAGGATTCGGATTCTATCAAACTCAGATGCTACGATCAACTCATCCAATCCATCTTGGTCTAGATCATAAGTTTGGGAAGCTTTCACTCTGTAGATATTATCTAGAGAAATAGGCATAAAAACCATCTTTCCTCCATTTACCCAAACTTGGCTAGGAACAGATTCCGGCCATCTTCCAGGTACATATCCTGAACCTACAAACAGATCATCCAAACCATCTCCATTTGCGTCCCATGCGATTACATTCTCTGAAGGAAGTATACCAAAATCCATTTTAGAATCGGTAAAAACTCCTTTTCCATCGTTGATTAAAAGCACATCTTTCTGTCTGGCATCTTCTTTTTCCAAATCGAAGTATCCGCCTTTTGCAACGTAGAGATCCAAATCTCCATCTCCATCCGCATCCAAAGCCGTAATGGAAGTGATCGTAGGAGATTCAGAACTGTATAAATTATTCTGAATTACATCTGATGAGCTGTACTCTTTTGGAATAGTATAAATAGTTGATCCGTTTGAGATAATGACTTCAGCAGATCCATCACCTTTCAAATCAGCGAAAACCATAGAAATTTTTTCCTGAGACAGGGTATAAAGCAACTGAGACTGCCGCTTGAAATCATTGGGAAGTACAGCTTTTGAGCTGATTGTATACTGTTCTAGCTGAGTGAACTTGTATAGCTTTAAATTTTCTTCTAAAACTTCATTAACAGCATCAGCTTCAATTAATTCAAGAACCTGATTCACTTCAGGATTCTTAATTCTTGTGATCTTTCTATTCTTCCAGCGTACTTCTAAAGAGTCCACTTTTCCTTCTCCCAAACCAAAGTGCATGATGGCACTCACGTTACCCTGATAGCCCTTGTAAATCTGCTGCTCCTGATAGTTGAGTTGGCCATTTTGATAGACAGTTACTTTAGCTCCTACTCCGTCAGCATTTCCTTCCAAACCTTTTAGTCTAAGCTGTATGTAATTCGAATTGCTAGTTTCCGAAGTTCGGTTTTTATAAATCTGCGCAGGTTCATTCAGGTTATTGATCACCAAGTCCAAGTCTCCATCCAGATCCAAATCCGCATAAACAGCTCCATTCGAATTCCCAGGATTATTCAAGCCCCAACTTTCGGATTGATTTTCAAATTGTATTCCGTTGATATTTCTAAAGCCATAATTACCAACTTTTGTAGCTGGCATTTTCTTGATCAATTCATTGATTCCTGAGACTGTGACCTTAGAGTTTTGAAGGTATTCATTTCTATAATTGATGAAATCAAGGTTGGTAAAGTCCTTCAAAAACCCATTGCTGACAAATAGATCTGTAAAGCCATCATTGTCAAAATCAGCAAATAAAGGCGCCCAACTCCAGTCTGTAGCACTTATTCCAGCCAGTTGACCAATTTCCGAGAACGTCCCATCACCAAGATTCAGCTGCAGCATATTTCGCATCAACTGATGATGAAGCCCAGCCTTCAGAAAGAGGTTGTAATGCTCGTAATTCTCAGGTGAGAAAAGCAATTTTTGTCGTGCATTGTCTTCTGGAAGCATGTCCAGACTGATCAAGTCAAGTTTGCCATCCCGATTGATATCGGCGGCATCCACTCCCATCGTGTATAGACTCGTATGGCCGATCGCCTCTTTCACCTGATTGGCAAAAGTGCCGTCACCCTGATTGATGTATAAATAGTCTGGAGCGGAATAGTCATTTCCCAGATATATGTCAGGAAATTCATCTCCATTAAAATCTGCAAAAGATGCACCCAGACCGTAACTCAAACCTGTTTGGGTAAGCCCAGACTCAGCGGTTCGGTCTTTGAAAACTCCGTTTTCATTCTTGTAAATCTTGGTGCTGCTCATCGAATCAGCCGTGTTCAGCATTGCTTCGAAAGCATTGATGTTTAGGTTATTGAAAAGTCTAGGGTTATGATTTAGCAGGAGCATATCCAAATCACCATCCATATCTAGATCAGAAAAATATGCGGCGGTACTGAAACCTGAATCATCCAATCCATAGTCTGCAGCCATTTCCTTAAAAAATGGAATTCCCTGTCCATCCAAGCCTTGATTGACAAACAATTCATTTCTTCGCTGCTCGGCTGGCAAATCTCCAGAATAGCAGACGTAAATATCTTTAAGCCCATCCCCGTTGATATCAACGATTGCGATGCCAGTAGTCCAAGCATTGTCTTTGCCCGTGGTGCCTGTAGCCAAGGTAATGTCTCTAAATTTCAGGTTTCCCTGATTCAAAAAAAGCTTGTTTTGGCTTTGATTGGCAGTGAAATACAAATCTTCCAAACCGTCATTATTCACATCCCCAACCGCTACACCTCCACCATTGTAGAAGTATTGATAGGTAAGTATATTGGCTGCCTCGGTTTCTTGAATTTGATTGGTAAAATTGAGCTGAGTGGAATCTGGGCTTACCAACTCAAAAAGTGTTGGTGTTATTTCCTCCTTTTTTTCCTTACAGGCAGCAACAAGAAATATTGCTCCTAGTGCAACGACTTGGAGTGATTTGTTTATTGTTTGATTATAAATTGGGAATTGAGATTTCAAGCTCGACGGTTGATTAGTATTTCAGAAAGACATTCATCAATTGAAGCTTTACCTAAAGTTAATATTTTGTATTTCGCTCTTTCAGAGCTATGCTTTCAGATTATTTTCATTATTAACCTAGCCCTTTAGGCTAGGCTATGTTATCATGGGCTTTCAGCCCAATTGCTGTGAAGAAAATCTATAATACAATACTGTGCTCTCCGCGAAAAACTCAGCGCTCTCTGCGTTTAAAGAAATTAATCAAAGTAAAATCTCCGAGGTAAAACGCTTCACCCCGGAGATCAGATTAATAAACCTCTTATGCTATACTATTTAATTAACTGCTCTAATCACTCTAATGTTATCGACTCCAAGTACTGCCTGGATATCATTTGAAGTGGTATTGGTCACTACTAGTCTCAATTGCTTTGTAGACCCGTCACCTTTCAAGAAATCTCCGTAAGTATTTAGTCTGGTAGAACCATTGGTAAGTCTTGTCATATTAGCAGACAAGGTGTACCAGCTTCCATCGGTAGTTTTGATAAAATCACTCATCGGGATGTTATAGCTCAACTCGTTTCCTTGGCTATCTGGATACCAAATTTGCATTTCTAGTCCTGCAATAGATGCAGAAGTATTGATGGCAACTTCAAAACGTATATCAAAATTAGTTGCCGGAGTACTTGGCTCGTAGCCTTCACCTACAGGAAAGATTTGTACGCCACCCCAGTTTGCTAGGTTGATCACTTTATCGTTGTTCCAGCCATACCCAGATGGAAAAGCTTGATTCATTCCAGCGAAACTACCTTCCAAACTAGAGATACCTGGCTGAGAAGGCTTGATCATATCGCCTGATATGCCCCATCCCCAATCCCATGGCCACGAAAGTGCACCATTAGTATCAAAATCAGCAACCATACCTTTCTCAGCATAGATCTGCGTGTTTCTATTAGTAGCAGATCCTCCTGATTTGGTCACTACTCTGATAGATTGACTTTCTGAGAAATCTAGATTATCTGGCACCTTCACTGAAAGTGTAGATCCAGCAGCATTAGTAGTAAATCCTGAAGTCACGTACACATCTTCACCTGGGAAATAAACAGTATCTACAAAGTAGAAATACCTTCCAAGAAGTGTAAGATCATCACCAGCTTTTACATACTGGTTTTTCACTTGAAGCACCTGAGGAGCTGGAGGAAGCGTCTGGAATTCTATGATTGCTTCACCTGATTTGTTTACCAACCTCAAGGTATTTGGCACATTAGGATTAGTTGCTACAGTAGGAACTGAATCTCCTACAGTCACGATCACCGTATTGTTAGTCACATAGGCAGTGTTCACTCCAAGTGGATAATCATTCAAATACACTTGCTGCGTACCCAAAAGATTATTACCCAAAATAGCAATAGTACTACCTAGCGTAGCAGAGGTAAATGCACTATCTGCTGTACTTGGATCGGTATTCCGAACACGCTCAATAGTTGGCGGTCCTACGTTTATTTCGTCCTCCTCCTTACATGCTCCAAGTGCAAGCACCATTACTAGCGCAGAAGCTACAAGGATTGAGTGTGAGGATCTTATGTTTTTTATGATGTTCATATGTTTAGCATTTCAATGTAAGTCCACAAATCAATTATCTGCTGAGAAATCATACGGTACAGCAGGCTTTCTCAAGTTTGGTGCTCTTGACAGTTCCGAAGAAGGAATTGGAATCTTGAAGTTAGATTCGCTCACAGTAAAGAATCTTGGAGAAGTGTCACTTTCTGGAATTTCGATTTCCCACAACGTGGGATCCGGAATCTGATCAGCATAGATTCTGAACGTTCCACGATCTTGGTTAGATAGAATGCTATAAGCCTTAGCTGGATCATAATATTCCAATTTGGTAAACTCATACCAAGCTTGGCCTTCCATAGCAAACTCCTTGATCCGCTCTTCGAATACATCTTGCCAAGTGACAGAAGTCAGTGCATTTACACCAGCTCTCTTTCTGACTAGATTGACATACTTCAAAGCTTCACCAGGATTTTTGTCCAAAACAGCCTCAGCATAGGTCAAGTAAACATCAGCTAATCGAAGAATGTAAGTATTGATCTCAGTACCCTGCTGAACGACTTTACCGTCGTTATCTTCAGGTCTTCCTACTACATACTTCTTCACCCATGCTCTAGAATTGTATGCTCTGCTGCCATCAAGGCTACGTGCAGGCACTTCTAGTGGCTGAGCAGATCCACCTGGAGGAACTTGAGTAATGTAAGAATAGTGCTCTCCCGGGAACATGAAACTACCTTTTCTTCTTTTGTCAAATACTAGGTCATCATACATATCTAGCATCCACTTAGAAGCTCCGATATCTCCACCCCATCCGTCACCGAAACCAGTGATTTCAGATCCAAAAGCAAGGAAAGCCTGAACTGAGTTTTGGGCACCCCATTGGCCAGCTTGCCCAGCGTTATACACCCACTGAAGCGCAGCCAGCGTTTCTACGTTATTGTTATTGGCAGTTTTGAATAGGTCTTCATATTCAGGCATCAATGATGCTCCGCTATTGTCAATAACTCTTTTTGCAAAATATGCTGCAGAATCCAAGTCACTTTGATTTCTGCTTCCAGAAACACCTGCTTTAGTCAGGTACATTTTGGCCAACATACCTTCTGCAGACCACTTAGTCAAACGACCCTTTAGAACAGAATTTTCAGGAAGATTTTCCACTGCATAGCGGAAATCCTTGATGATAAATTGCCATACTGTTTCTTCTGTATTTCTAGCAATAGTAGTATCCTGCAAAAGAGCTGTGTTGTTCGTGATAATGGGAACTGGACCCCAGTTTTGAACCAAGTAAGAGTAAGCTAGTCCACGCATGAATCTACCTTCTGCAATACCATGATTTTTGATACGATCTGTTACTTCTTCACCAGCATATGCATTGATGTTATTGATCAATGAATTAGACTGAGCTACTACGTTATAGAAAGCTCTCCAAGAGGCTCCATTTTCTGCAGTTTCTCCAGTAGTGTTGAATCGTACATTTTCTAGTTGATAAGATCCAGAGGTCAATGTTCCTCCTCTTGCATCTCCAATACCATGACTTGCTTTATCATTGTAAGCAAACCATACCATGTTATATAGCGGTGCTGATGCTGCCAAAATCTGATCATCAGTTTTGTAGAAGTTAGCATCTACAATCGCGTCCAATGGGGGTCTATCCAAGAAATCTTCTGAACAGCTCACCATTCCTCCAAGTAGCAAAGCAGCTCCAAGGACTAATTTTTGGAATTTTGTGTTTGTTGTCATGTTTGTATAATTTTTGGATTAGAAGTCGACACCTAAGCTGAATGTGTACATTCTCGTCTGAGGATATCTGCCGTAGTCGACACCGATCAATTGATTTCCAGCTGATACGTTGTTACCTACTGATGCACCTACTTCAGGATCATATCCTTTATACTTCGTAAATGTGAATGCATTCTGTACACCAACTGCTAACTTCAGACCTCTCACTACATTTTGCTTTCCTAGCAATTCAGTAGGGACTACATAGGAAAGGTTGATGTTTTTCACTCTTACATAAGAACCGTCCTCTACGAATTTGTCAGAGATTCTTGTTCCGTTACCATTCAAGTCAGTTCCTGTGAGTCTTGGCACTTCTGTACCTGCATTGGCTATGAATGGGTTGCCCGTTTGGTCCATTTCAACTCTAGCATAATCATAAGTTTCCAAAAGCATGTTTCTACCCAAATTCACGTTGTTAGGATTGATATTTAGGAATCTGTTGTAGTTGTAGATATCTACACCAAGAGCTCCTGTAAACAATACATCTAGTGAAATGCCTTTGTAAGAGAACTGCTGCGTCATACCGAAAGTGAATTTTGGCCATGGATTACCAATGAATGTCTGATCTCTCTCATCGATTACACCATCATCATTCAAATCCTTATACTTGACATCACCTACATAGATACCGTCCACACCTACTGGAAGTGGATTACCTGAATTATCTACAGGTCTTGGGCTAGATTCTACGTCCTCAATTGACTGGAATAAGCCATCAGCCTGATAGCCGTAAAACAACCAAGGTGCTTGACCTGGCTGAGCTCTTGCGGTGAAGTTATTCAACCACCAAGCTGTACGATCGATGAACGCAGTCTCAGAGAAGAATTTGGTCACTTCAGTTTTGAATCCAGAGAAGTTGTAGTTAGAGCTCCAAGAGAATCCGCTAGCTCTGTTATCAATGTTGATGGTATTAATAGTGATTCCGTAACCTTTGTTTTGCAAAGCACCAATGTTCACTGTAGGAGTTCCAATGCTTCCTTCTGCAGATGTACCCATGTACCAAGGCAGTGGATTAGGCAAAAGCAAGTTCTCAGTTTTCTTCAGGTAGAAATCACCCTCAATTTGAATTCTGTTGTTCAGGATATTCAAATTGAAACCAAGGTTGACAGTAGAAGTTTCTTCCCACTTCAAGTTTGGATTACCAAATCGAGAAACTAGGAAACCACCACCCCATGGCGTAGGGATACTTGGTGAGCTAAGCGGTGCATAGATTGCGTTTGCGTCACCTTGGTTACCAGTAAGACCAGTTTCAAATCTGATTTTAAATTCGTCTAACCAAGTAGCATTCTGCAAGAAAGTTTCCTCTGAAACTCTCCATGCTGCCGAAACGGAAGGGAAATAACCCCATCTGTTTTCAGGACCAAAGTTTGCCGAGCCATCAGCTCTGAAAGCAGCTAAAAGAATGTATTTTTCATTGAAAGTGTAATTTGCTCTCGCAAAGTATGATTCCATTGCCCACTGATTGGCCCCACCACTATTGGTAGCACCTTGAGCAGAACCAAGACCAAGCTGCTGCAGATCATTGGAAGGGAAATTCACTCTAGCACCTCGTAAGAATTCATACTGAGACTCTTGAGCTTCATGGCTGGCCATTAAGTCCAAAGCATGCTTGCCCCAAACTGCGCTATAAGTCAACATTTGATTCCAGTTCCAATAGAAGCTATTACTAGACTCTTGTGTAAGGGAATTTGTATCGTTTGTCACCACACCCAGCGTGTAAGTTGGAGTAAAGAAGTGACCGTTATTATAGTTAATGTTTGTGTTCACCATGGTACGGAACTTCAAACCTTTAACGATATCAATTTCTACATTGAATCCACCTTGAGCACCTCTTCTTTTGTAGTTTCTATCCAATAGATTAGCCAAAGCGATCGGGTTAGCTGGAGTAAACTGCAAGCTTGATCCGTTTACAGGATCCGCACCACCCCAAGATCCGTCAGGATTTGTTACTGGTACATTTGGTGCCATTTGAATAGCATTGTTGATTACATCAGAGCTACCTGTAGCCAATTGCTCATCCGTGTGGAAAAGCTGTAGGTTCAAACCAAGCTTCAACCATTTTCTAGTCTGGTTATCGATGTTTGTTCGGATTGAATAACGATCAAAGGAAGAGCCTATCGCTACACCTTCCTGATTGAAGTATTCACCAGAGATGTAAAATTTAGTTTTTTCATCTCCACCACTAAGTGTGATATTATGTTTGTTCAAAGGCGCAGTTTTGAAAAGCGCGTCCTGCCAGTTAGTACCTGCTCCCAAAAGTGTAGGATCTAGGAAAGCTGCTGGAGGCTCACCACCAGTGATTTCGCGGATATCATTAGTCATCGTCGCGTACTGGCTTAATGACATTACTTCTAAGTTTTCAGGCTTATCCTGAAGTGTGTAGAGGAAGTTATAAGTGATTTTAGTATCACCACTTTTACCTCTCTTGGTAGTGATCATAATCACACCGTTAGTACCTCTAGAGCCATAGATCGCAGTTGCGGAAGGACCTTGCAAAACTTCCATAGACTCGATATCACTTGGGTTAAGACCCGCCAGTGGATTAGTCGAAGAAGTGTTACCATAAGACACAGCAGCAGGCTGGATTTGAACTCCATCAATTACATACAGAGGTTGGTTAGTACCGCCAATGGAGTTGACTCCGCGGATATTTACAGAAATACCTCCTCCCGGAGCACCGGTGTTTTGAGTGACATACACACCTGCAGCACGACCTTGAAGAGCTTGCTCAACAGTCGTATTGACCGTACGCTCTATATCTTCAGCAGTCACAGACACCTGTGCACTGGACATATCACGTTTTTTCATGGTACCATAACCAACTACAACTACTTCGTCCAAAGAAGACATGTCTTCTTCCATAGTGACGTTAATTGTGGATTGGTTACCTACCACGATTTCCTGAGCCTTATAGCCAATGAAGCTATAAACTAGGATGGATTGCGAAGAAGGAACAGTAATCGAATACGTTCCATCTACTTCAGTTGCTACACCAGTAGTGGTTCCTTTCACCAGCACTGTTACTCCTGGGAGTGATAGTCCATCGCCAGCAGCGTTCACGGTTCCTTTGACCGTGACCTGAGCTTGAACCATACCTACCAGAAGCATAAGCCAAAGTGGTAATAGTTTTTTCATCATGAGGGGTTTAATTGTAAGAAATTGGTATATAGGTTATGAGCAGGAAAAGATTTTCCCGAGGTTGTTCTTGTTGTTTTTCTTAAGTGGATTTGTTGCATTCAGTTTGGGTTTTTGTTAGAAAAATATCAGTACGATTAACACCAAAAACTGAGAAATATTCCTTGCACCGAACTTGCATTTTCGGCAGAGATTGAGATCTGTAGAAATCAATTTGAAAAGAATAGGATCAGATTTTTGGGTTTATTGCTTTGATCCGAATAAATGTAGTTTTAGTAATCTCGTGGGAGGGTATTCAAATGTTTTGAATAGGGGTATCAAATGTTAACCCCTATGAAATCGATTGAAATAGAAGGGTTTACATAATTTATTTCCTTTGCATTCAGGAGAAAAAGCCTAAAAAAAAGAGAAATACTTTTGAAATTCTTCCCAGCTACTTACTGTAGATTCTTTTCGAGTGCTCCTTTGACTACTTCTCCCCATGGTTTGATCTGAGAATCAGTCCAGTTTCCTTCTGATGAAGCCGCTGGCAAAAGCATGGAACAAGACTCATCCTTATCAGCAATAGACCACGCGGCAAAAGAGATTTTTCTACTCTCCATCCAACTAAGCCAAGCAGTCCATGAAGCCGTATCAATTGGCCCATCGCCAGTCGCTTCCATACCTGCACATTCTGTAACGAAGAGTGGTAAGCCATCCTGGAAAGCTTTCTCTGCTCTATCTCTCAAGTAGTCCTTGTGAGTAGCCGCATAGAAATGCAATACATACATGATGTTCGTCTGATTGAGGATAGGATTCTGAGCCACCAGATGTATATCTTGACTCCAAGTAGGCGAGCCAACGAGAATCAAATTATCTGGATCGTACTTTCTGATTTCGGTGATGATCTCCTCGCTATAAGCTTTTACCTCTTCCCAGGTTTCGTAATCAGGCTCGTTGAAAAGCTCATAGATTACATGTGGACTGTCACCATACGTCTTAGCCATTTCCACAAAAAATGCCTTTGCCTGCTCAGGATATAACTCATGGCTATGCCAGTCTATGATCACATACATATTCTCGGCGATCGCAGCATCTACTACAGCTTTGATTTTCTCTATAGCAAATTCCGGATTTTCTAAATACGCTCCTGATGGATCTACTCCCATCGCTGCACGTACCAAATTGGCATTCCAGTCGCTTTTCAGGAATTTCACTGCAGATGTATTGTAAAATCTTGGCCACCAATTATGCCAGCCGAAGCTTACTCCACGTAGCATTACAGCATTACCTTCACTATCTGTCAGTTTCCCATCAGTTACTTTTAGCTGGCCAAAGTATTTGACTTCACCGACTGGATCAGGAGTAGAAACTGGTGGTTTTGTAACTGGATCAGGAGCTGATGCTTCCGTACATGAGGATAGAATCAGACATGCAATGACTAAAAGTCTTTTCATTCTGTGGGTGTGTTAATTGAGTTACCAATTTTACACCAACAGAAATTCAAACTCGGGTATCAATTGTTTCCGATTAGGGTAAGGTTCGTTAAATCGAGAGAAAAAATATTACTCTGCAGCTATTTCTTGCTGTCTCGCTGCATATTCAGAAGGAAGCATAGAGAATTCAGCTTTGAAATGCTTCGCAAAATACTTAGCGTTATTGTAGCCCACCATGTAAGCGATCTCGGAGATGTTGAGCTGACTTTTAGCCAAAAGCTGTGAAGCTCGCTTCAATCTTATCAAACGGATAAATTCAATTGGACTTTTACCAGTAATAGACTGGAGCTTTTTGTACAAGTGAACTCTACTCATCCCCAATTCCTTACTCAGGAATTCTACAGAAAACTGAGGATCTTCCATATGCTTTTCTACCAATGCCACAGCTTTTTGGATCAGCTGATCATCCAAGGAAGTCACCTTGACTTGGGAAGCATTGATTTGGATTTTGTTACGGTTTTGCTCTTGGATCACATTTCGCTCACGTAGGAGATTCTTGATGCTAAGTTGTAAAATCTCCAAATTGAACGGTTTGGTAAGGTAAAGATTACATCCACTATCTAATCCCTGAACCATCGTCTCCTCAGATTTTTTGGCTGTAAGCAAGATCACAGGTATATGTGAAGTTTTGATATCACCTTTTACTTTCTGGCAAAATTCTTTGCCATCCATCTGTGGCATCATCAAATCAGATATAATCAAGTCTGGAATATGTTGCTGGGCTAGTTCCCAACCTTGAAGCCCATTTGTAGCAGTGAGCACATGATACGTCTCAGAAAGGCAATCTTTCAAATAATTCCGGAACTCAACATGATCCTCAGCGATAAGAATCACTTCCTTCAAATCATTTGCTTCCTGTACAAAATCCTCCTCATCTTCCTCCCAGTTTTCCGGTATAATCAACACCAAAGGAATACTCAGACTGAAAACAGAACCCATACCCGGCTCACTCTCTACTGTGATTTCACCTTTCATTACTCTGGCAAAATCCTGAACCAACGACAAACCTATGCCGCTACCTTGATTCAGCTGCTGCTTGTGACCCTCAGTCGTATAGAATCTCTCGAAAATCTTATGCTGATCCTCCTTAGAAATTCCTACTCCAGTATCTGAAACAGATAAAATCAAAATCCCCTTTTCCTCATTTTCCTGCTGAAGTTCTAGCGTAACTGTGATCGCTCCATCTTCCTGTGTGAATTTGAAAGCATTGGAAAGCAAATTGAAAAGGACTTTCTCCAACTTGTCAGGATCAAAAATTGCCTGCTGTCCATGGGTATTTGTTTCAAAATTCAAATGAATATGCTTGTTCTCTGAAAGCTCATGGAAATCAGCTACACAGTCCTTGATGAATTGAACCACGTCTCCTTCGGAAGGATGGAAAGCTAAGCCACCATTTTCTACATTCTTCACATCCAGCAACTGGTTGATCAACTTAAGCAAGCGTCTGGCATTTCGCTGAATAATCTTGTATTGACTTAATAGGCCTGAGTTTTCAGTCTCAGAAATCAGGTGCTCCGTTGGAGTCAGAATCAAAGAAAGTGGGGTTCTGAATTCGTGACTTAGATTGGTGAAAAACTTGGTCTTCAAGCGATCCAACTCCTGCACACGCTTGGACTCACGAATAGCTTCTTCACGATCAAATTTTTCCCGTTGTCTGGATAGGAGTTGATTTCTGAAATAAAATATAATGGCTAGAATCGCCATGAAATACAAGAAATAAGCGATTGGAGTCTTCCAAAATGGAGCTAGAATCTTAATATCCAATTTGTATTCATACAAACTCCAACCATCCAAAACCGTCCCTGGTTGTACTACCAATGTGTAATTACCCGGGTCAAGGTTAGTGAAAGTCACTTTTGCCAGATCGTCATTCAGGTATATCCAATCGTCATTGAATCCTAGAAGTTTATAGCGGTATTTGTTCTTTTCTGGATACAGAAAATTCAAAGCGCTGAAACCAATAGAGAAAATATTCTCATCATGTTTCAGCACTAGCTGATCCATTTTATCCAAAGACTTTGAAAGCAAAACTCGGTTACTCACCTTCTCTCCCACCTTCACTTCTTCGTTGAAAAGTTGGAAATCTGTAAAAACTACCGCTGGATTATTTCTTTCAAAAGCAAAATTCTCAGATTTGAAAATATTGTAACCATTTGGCCCTCCAAAAATGAATTCATCCTTGCTTGTTTTTAATGCCGCGTTTTTATTGAAAAGGGCAGCTTGGAGACCATCTTTCTGATCAAAATTCTGGAAGGTAATGGTGAATGGATTTACGTTTCTATTAATCTCTGCATAGATCAACCCCATCTGGGAGCTAATCCAAAGATTGCTATCATCGTCCTCGAGCAAATCAACAAGGTATGAAGTAGGTAATCCTTCCTCCTCTCCATAATGTACAAAGGAGCTATCAGAAGTATTAAAATAGTACAGACCGCTCAATGCAGTAACCCATAATACTCCCTCTTCATCCAGAAATAAATCGGTGGTATTAGCGTCCACCAGCCCATTTCCTTGTGTTTCTGAATAAAAAGCATTTTGACCAGTTTCGTAGTTCAGCATATTCAGGCCACTGCCACCAGAAACCCAGATATTCCCTGATCGATCTTCCGCAAAGCCAGTGATATACTGGTTATTGGTAAAAAAAGGAGCACTTCCCGCGGGATAATTATGGAATTCCTTTCTATCCTTATCGAGCATAGAAATGCCAGAGCGCAACGTACCTATCCATATTTTCCCAGTACTGTCTTCGAATATTTTCCAAATACTAGGTCCAGCAATTCCTGAAGGATCTCCTGGCCGGTATTGATAATTTGTAAAATCCTTTCCATCAAAGCTACCCAAGCCATTCAAATAGGTGCCTATCCACAAAACCCCTTTGTGATCAAGCAACAAATCCACGATGACGTCGCCAGTTAAACTGTTTTTGTTGTCAGGGTTATGTTTGTAGTGTTTATAGGAGTTAGTTTTTCTATTGTGATAATAGAGCCCGCCACCATTAGTACCTATGTATAGATTGCCCAAACTATCTTCTGCAAAAGCATTCACATCATTGAAGGGCAGTGAATTCTTGTCTGCAAAGTTTTTTCGCACATGGGAGAATCGCAACAAGCCTTGATGATAATAGGCTACACCTTTTTTATGAGTTCCAACCCAGATGATATCTTCATTGTCTTTATACAAAGAATAGATAACATTGTGCGGCATAGAGCTATCCTGTACATTATCGCCATTTAAGTACGTGACGCTGCCCGTAGTTTTATCGAGCACATTTATTCCTCCGTGATCCGTACCAAGCCAAATCTGCCCCTTTTTAGCCTCCACGATAGCTTTTACCATGTTGTTATTCAGCCAGTATTTCCCACGCTCTTCCTGATTTACCTCGATTTGATGAGTAAACCCATCTACTCGAAAAACCCCCAGATTTCTCTCGGGATCAAACAACCATGCGTCACCATCTGAATCAATCATGATTTCATAAGTTGCTGATGCAGGTATTTCCTCCTTTGGAAGTCTCAAGGTCTTGGTCACAATCAGGCGATTTGGATCAAGTAGATCGATAACTCCAGAACGGTGAACTACCCAAATCAACCCATCAGGGGCTTCAGCTATTGCTGCGATTTGATTAGAAAAAAGACTTCCTTTCCCATTGGTTTTCTGCACATATACCGTTTCTCCACTGGCTTCGTCATAAATACTGATTCCTTTTGCTGGATGGGTAAACCAAAACCTATTTTGACGATCTTTCATCAACATTCCTACCGAATCAGAAGCTAGATGGTAGGTAGGTGAATAAATAGAAATGCCTCTCGAGAAATGCTCATTTTCAGGGTTATAAATATCGAACACCCCATTTACGTTCTTAACCCAAAGCTTATCATTGGGTCCAACATACATCTTGAGGATATTATTGTGGGATATGGACGTGGAGTCCTTAGTATTTAAAAAAATCTTAGTGCGTGTGCCGTCGTATCTATATAAACCATAGGCAGTGCCATACCACATCATGCCATCGGCATCTCGAACCATACTTAGGATATTGGAATTGGATAAACCTAGGCTTTCGTCTAGATTTCGAAACACCAGCTTTTCTACTTCACTTTGGCCCAAAACTGTACCAGCCCAAAGTAACATCAAACAAGCAATTCCTCTTACCACATAACCTTTCATACACCAGTAACAGTAACTATAAATGCCAAATTATGAGAATTAAAGGTAACATCTCATTTCTGTTTTGATATTTAACGAATGATCGAAAAATTTTTCATTAAAAAAGTCCGATTGAGGAATCTCAACCGGACTTTTAAAATTTATTTATAAAAGATGCTTAGATAAATCTATTCAATAGATTTTCAAAGTACTCTTGCTTGCCACTAGTTTGAATAGGCTCTCCTACTTCAGCTGCATGATTTCTCAGATCCTCAAGGGTAAGGTTTCCTGTTTCGAAAGACTTCCCTTTTCCAGAATCAAAGCTCGCATAGCGATTTTTTCTTCTTTCTAGGTAATCAGACTTGTCCAGTATATCCTGAGCGATCAACATACCTCTCGCAAATGTATCCATGCTTCCGATATGTGCTAGGAATAGATCATCCATGTCAGTTGAGTTTCTTCTGATTTTTGCATCAAAGTTCACTCCACCACCTTGGATTCCTGCTGATGTCAATATCACCAACATAGCTTCGGTCATTTCCTGCAAGTTCATCGCAAACTGATCCGTATCCCATCCGTTTTGGTAATCACCTCTGTTAGCATCGATACTTCCAAGCATACCAGCATCGGCACATACTTGAAGCTCATGCTGGAAGGTATGTCCTGCCAACGTAGCATGGTTTACTTCGATATTCAATTTGAAATCTTTATCAAGTCCATGCTGTTTCAAGAAACCAATTACCGTAGCAGCATCGTAATCATACTGGTGTTTAGTTGGCTCCATTGGCTTAGGCTCGATGAAGAACGTTCCTTTAAAACCATTCTTTCTAGCATAGTCACGTGCCATGGTTAGGAATTGAGCTAAATGCTCAGTCTCACGCTTCATGTCCGTATTCAATAAAGACATGTAACCTTCGCGACCACCCCAGAACACATAATTCTCACCATTCAAAGCAATTGTTGCATCAATAGCATTTTTCACTTGAGTGCCTGCCCATGATACTACATTGAAATCAGGATTGGTAGAAGCTCCGTTCATGTATCGAGGATTGCTAAACACGTTAGCAGTTCCCCAAAGCAATTTCACGCCAGTATCTGCTTGCTTTTGCTTAGCATATTCGGTGATGATCTGCATTCTTTTCTCATACTCACCCAAAGTAGGACCTTCGTCAATTAGGTCAATATCATGGAAACAATAGTATGGTGCACCGATTTTGGTAATGAACTCAAATGCAGCATCCATTTTGTCTTTGGCTCTTTGGATAGGGTCGGCTGAAGCATCCCAAGGATGAACGATGGTACCTGGTCCAAATGGATCTCCACCTGTTCCACAGAAGGAATGCCAATATGCTATGGAAAACCTGAAGTGCTCCTTCATAGTTTTGCCAGCGATGATTCGATTTTCGTCGTAAAATCTGAAAGCTAGTGGATTATCACTGTCCTTACCTTCGAAAGGGATTTTATCGATTGAAGAGAAATAAGTTTTTGACATTGTAAATTGGTTTATTAGTTATTTATAGGTTTGAAAATTAATTACAAGTTACTTTTTTGGATTGCTTCCAAATGGCTTTTCCAAGTAGAATAAACCTCTTCATAGGGCTCATAAAAATGCTCATTTGGCTCTATTGTTTCTAGCAATTCCAATCCAGCGAAAGCTTCTGACTCATTAGCAAATACTCCCGCACCAATACCAGCTCCTCTGGCAGCTCCTTGCGCTCCGTCGGTATCGTACAATTCCAACACTACCTTATTCATATGAACAAAAGTTTTGCGGAAAACTGGGCTGAGGAACATATTAGCTTTACCAGCTTTAACGGTTTTAAGATCCAGTCCCATGTCCTGCATGATCCTGAAACCAAAGGTAAGCGCTGAAACTATCCCCTCTTGTGCAGAACGAATCATGTGACGTTTGTCATGCTTGAGCAAATCCAAACCTAACATATGCGCTCCGATATTTTGATTTTGAAGAATTCTCTCTGAACCATTTCCAAAAGGTATGAAAGTCAAGCCTTCAGAACCAATCGGAGCGGAACCGCCCAAATTATTCATCTCATCATATTCTATATGCGCTGCACCCATGATTTTCTTCAGCCAGCTATTCAGAATACCTGTGCCGTTCACACAAAGTAACACTCCATACGAAGGATTTTCAGCAGAGTGATTTACGTGAACAAAGGTATTCACTCTTGACAAGGGGTCATAAAGCGGTTTGTCTGAAACGCCATAAACGGTTCCTGAAGTCCCTGCCGTAGTCGCCAATTCTCCTGGTTTTAGGGCTTGAAGTGAAAAGGCGTTATTAGGCTGATCACCAGCACGATAAGAAATAGGAATACCTTCTTCTAATCCTGTAACTTCGGAAGCAAATGCAGAAACTCTGCCTTGAATAGAATAAGAAGGTACTATTTCAGGAATCCATGATTTGGAGATCTGATAGTTTTCCAACACTTTATCACTCAGGCCATTCTTTTGAAAGTCCCAGAAGATCCCTTCTGACAAACCCGTTTCAGAGGTAACAATATCTCCGCTCAATCTCATCGCTATGAAATCTCCGGGCAGCATCATTTTATGAATTTTTGCTGCAAGCGCTGGCTCATTTTCTATAACCCAACGTAATTTGGAAGCGGTAAAATTCCCCGGAGAATTTAGCAAATTCTTCAAGCAGTACTCTTCACCAAGTTCTCTGAAAGCTTTTTCTCCAATGCCAACTGCTCGGCTATCACACCAGATAATAGAAGGTCTCAGTACATTCTGATCCTTATCTACCAGTACTAAACCGTGCATTTGATAGGCGATACCAATTCCTTTCAGTTCGCCCTTCTTTACTGAAGTCTTATTTAGCACATAGCGGATAGAATGCTGTACATACTTCCACCACGTCTCTGGATCCTGTTCTGCCCACCCTTTTTCAGGTGAATCAATAGACATCTCCTCTTCAGGAAATGCTTTTGAAAGTATAGCCTTACCCGAATCTGCATCAAGTAAGGATGTTTTGACAGAAGAACTGCCAATGTCAATCCCTAATAATAAACGTCTCATCTATTGTGTTTTTTACCAGAATACGATATACAATGCAGCAGTAATACCTGCAATTAAAATAGCGCCAATTTTAAAAGCTGTACTTGTGCTGAACAGTTCTTTATCAATTGTAATGCTGTTTGGATGATCTTTTCCTTTGCCTTCAATCAAGGAAATAATAATCATCAATGCTGCTAGAATCAAGAAAACAACTCCCATTCTATCGATGAATGGCAGAGCAGGGAAAATAATTTTCAAGACTACAGAAAGTGGAATACTCAATGCAGCACCTGTAAGCGCAGCATTTGAAGTAGTTTTTTTCCAGAATACACCAAAGAAGAAAATCGCAAATACACCTGGGCTAATAAAGCCTGTGTACTCCTGTATAAACTGGAACGCTTGATCGAGCTGCCCAAGGGCTGGAGCTACTATAGATGCAATAACGAATGCAACAACTGCTGTAATTCTACCTACACGAACTTGCTTAGTCTGGCTTGCATTCTTGTCAAAGTGCTTATTGAAAATATCCATGGTGAAAATAGTAGAAGTACTATTAGCCATTGATGCCAGAGAAGATACAATTGCTGCTGTCAAAGCCGCAAAAGCAAGACCTTTCAGACCTACAGGCAGTAAATGCAAAAGTGTAGGATATGCTCTATCAGATTTGATCAAACCTGTAATAGGATCTTTCATCGAGTCAATAAAGCCAGTATCAATACCGTTTTCTACGATCACATAAGCTGCAATTCCAGGAATTACTACGATCAATGGCATCAGCAATTTCAAGAAACCAGCGAAAATCATCCCTTTTTGGGCTTCATCTAAACTCTTTGCAGCCAAAGCTCTTTGAGTGATGTACTGATTGAATCCCCAATAACTAAGGTTTGTGATCCACATACCTCCTACTAAAACAGATATGCCTGGAAGATCCAGGTATGCATCACGAGTTCCACCCGATCCATCTGGGATCATCATTTCTCCTTTGGATAATATCATAGAAAAGTGACCTGGAACTTCTCTTCGAAGTAAATTCAAACCATCCCATGCATCTCCTGAACCAACCATCTGAAGTGCTATGTAAGTAGTAGCTAAACCACCGGCAATAAGAAACACTACCTGAATTACATCCGTCCATGCTACAGCTTTCAAACCTCCATAGATAGAATAAAGCATGGCAAAGGCTGCCAACCCAGCGATTCCGTATCCCAGAGGGATATCCATTATTGTGTTTAGGCTCAATGCACCTAAGTACAATACTGAAGTTAAATTCACAAATACATAAAGCAACAGCCAGAATACGGCCATGGTCGTTCTCACACGTGAATCGTATCTATCTGCCAAAAAACCTGGCATAGTGTAAATACCCTTCTTAATATAAATAGGTAAGAAAAATATAGCTACAACCAAAAGTGTAACTGCTGCCATCCACTCGTAGGTAGAAATAGCAAGCCCAAGCGCAAATCCAGAACCTGACATCCCGATAAATTGCTCCGCAGAAATATTGGAAGCGATCAAGGATGCGCCTACTGCCCACCAAGGGAGAGCTTTTGAGGCAAGAAAATAATCAGCGGAGTCTTTAATGTGTCCTTTTTTCTCTCTGGACACGAATAAACCCATCCCGACGATGAGCAGACAGTAGCCGACAAATACGGCTAAGTCTAAAGGTTCTAAAAGCATAAATTGTTAGGTTAGGTTCTGGGCAGTTAGTTTGGGTAAACGACTAATCTTATTAGAATAGGCCGATAAAGATAATATTTTCAAATTAACGTGGGTAAAAAAATGAACCTATTTAAAATTAATCAAATATTAGTTTCAAATCCTGTATAGGATTAGTAGAAAACTTCTTGTCTCTAAAACTCTCTAAATAACTGATTCCTGAGGAGTTAGAAACAAATACTTGCTCCGCATCATACAACTCTTCCAATGTAAACTCTCCTATTTCCAATGGAATGTTACTCGATTCAAAATAATCGATTAAAACCTGGCGACTAACGCCTTCAATACAGCCGCAACTTAAAGACGGTGTGAAATATGTCCCTGACTTCAACCAGAGGATATTGGCAATACTTGCTTCAGAGATGTAGCCGCGATGATCTAACAGAATGATCTCATCTAATCCTCGCTCACTTTTCTCTTTATTAGCAATTATATATGGCAGCGCATTCAATGTCTTAAACTTCGACCAAGGGCTTGCAAAAAGTTGAACATGCTTAGACACATCTGCCTTACGTTTAATTTCAGCTACCATAGTCGCTGGTGCAATTTGGAGAATTTGAATTACGGCAGATTCCTCTGGAGTATATTTACCTGCACCAGCACGAAAAACGCTCCACCGAATGCGTTTTCTTTCACCAGCTAGTGTTTTTTTCAAAAAACATATCAATTCCTCTGCATTGATCATCGAGACATCCATACCTAAGAACTCCATTCCTTCTGAGAGACGATTCAGATGCTTTTCAAAAAACCGTATATGATCCTTACTCCAAACCATGGTCTCGAAAAGCCCATCGCCATAACTAGTGGCACGGTTAGGCAGTTTTATATAAGCTTCACTATACCAAGTTTCGCTCGAAGATGATTTTTGATAGATTGTTTCGATTTCGTTCATAAAACTGTTCATAATCGGTCAGGCTCTCACTTTGTTAAACTATGAGAATGTTAAACTATGTAAACATGATACCACTTAAAGTGCATTCAATACAATAAATATGAATTATTGCTTGAAATCGTAGCAACGATTTTACCTTAGCATCAAAATTGGAATATTACACCCAGATGGCAAATAAAAGTAGCGTTTTTGATATGATTGGACCAATAATGATAGGGCCGTCTTCCTCGCATACTGCAGGAGTAGTGAGAATAGCTAGAGCAGCTGTTCGAGTTTTGGGAGGAATCCCTGAAGATGCTTCTATCACTTTTTATAATTCTTTTGCAAGAACATACGAAGGTCATGGAAGTGATCGAGCTATCATCGGAGGGTTGATGGATTTCAAAACAGATGATGCTAATATTAAAAATTCCCTTGACATAGCTGAGGAGAAAGGATTGACATATCGATTTAAATCAATCGGTAATTCTTCCATACACCATCCAAATACGATCAAGCTTAACCTTAGAAAAGGTGATAGGACCGTAGAAGTGGTGGGTGAAAGCCTAGGAGGTGGAGTGATCAATATCTCTGAGGTAGATGGATTCGTGGCAAATTTCTCTGCTGCTGACCATACACTTATTATCAAAGCTGAGGATATCTCTGGCGCTATAGCTTTTATATCCGCTGTGATCGCTCAGTCTAAAGCCAACATTGCCACCATGTCCGTTTCCAGAAAAGGGAAAAATGACCTAGCCTGTCACGTAATAGAAATGGACTCCGGCATCAAGGATATCACCTTGGAATACTTAAAATCATTATCCTGGATTACCCAACTAATTTATATACCTGACATTGACCTTTAATTACACTATTACTTACACCATGAGAAAATTCCTACTAGGCTTTGCTTTAGCTGCTGGGATTGGTTTTTCAACTTTTGCACAAGAAACAGTTATTCCATCTGGTCCTATAGATCTGGAAACCGCTGTTGCTATTGCTTTGGAAAACAACCTAACGTTAAAAAGAAGTGAATTAAACCGACTTTCCAATGAGGCCACGCTTTTACAAAACCAAGGGGCGAGATATCCAAGTTTAACTGCTGGAGGTTCTAGCAGCTTTAACTGGGGGCGATCCATTAACCCAGCGACTAACTTGTTCGAAACTCAGCGAATTGGTAACATCAACCTGAACGCATCTTCCAATGCAACTTTATTTAATGCTGGAAGGTTAACCAACACCATTAATCAGACTAAAACTATTTTAGAGCAGAATCTCTATAATATAGAGTCTACCAGAAATACCATTACACTGAATGTGATTAACTTCTATGTAAATGTGGTATTCAATCAGGAGCAGGTGAAAATTGCAGAAAACCAGCTAAAAACCACCCAAGATCAGTTAGATAGAACAATCAAACTGGTGAATGCAGGGTCGTTGCCATATTCAGATCAACTGGATCTGCAATCTCAACTTGCTACTAACAACGTGGATTTGATTAATGCGAAATCAACGCTGAATGGATCTATGCTTAGTTTAGCTCAAGCTCTTCAAATTCCTTTTTCACCTGATTTTCAAATCGAAAAACCTGAATTAAGTATTGACGACACCTTTATGGTTTCCGAATCTTCTGCAACTATTTTCCAAACTGCAGTAGAAACTATGCCTGAAATCAAAGCAGCAATGCTAGGTGTACAAAGTGCTAATTACGGTATCAAAATTGCCAAAGCTGGATACTCTCCTACGGTCTCAATATTTGGTAACCTCGGCTCAAACTATGTGGATCTTTATGAACTCCAATTCGGAGACCAAATTGATCGTAACTTTTCTCAATCTGCAGGGTTACAATTGAGTATTCCGATATTTTCCCGCATGAACAATAAAGCATCCGTTCAGCGAGCAACTATACAGAAAAGACTAGCTGAGGTAACTGAACTAGAAGCAAGAAACCAACTAAGACAAGACATCGAAACGGCATTTACGAACGCTTTGGCTTCGGAACAATCCTACCAAGCTTCGCTCACTCGAATCGCCAGCTTAGAGGAGTCTTTCAGGATTTCACAACAACGTTTTGAATTGGGAGCAATCAATTCTGTTGATTTTCAAGTAGCTCAAAACAATCTGTTCTCAGCTCAGTCTCAACTTGTTTACGATAAATACACTTACATTTTCAGAGTAAAAGTTCTTGATTTTTACCTGGGTAATCCAATTAACCTTAACTAAACCATGGCAAATAAGAAATCAAATAAGCTATTGTATTACCTTCTTGGAGGTATAGTAGTCCTAATCATTTTTGCAGTGATCGCTCGAAATGCCGGCTGGGTAGGTGGAGACAAAGAAACGCAAGTTGAAGTCACTAAAGTAAAAAGAACATCAATCATAGAAAAAGTAAGTGCTTCTGGAGAAATTCAGCCTGAAGTAGAAGTGAATCTTAGTCCCGATGTAGCTGGTGAAATCATCGCTTTACATGTGAAAGAAGGTGATTCTGTAGCAGCTGGAATGCTTTTGGTAAAGATCAGACCTGATAACTTTATTTCTGCATTGGACAGAACAAGAGCAAATTTCAGTCAGCAAGAAGCTAACCTTTCTCAATCCCGTGCGGCTTTGCAAAGATCCGAAGCTCAGTTCACTCAATCGGAGCAAAACTTCAATAGACAAAAAAGTCTATATGAGCAGAGAGCTATTTCTGATGCTGACTTTGAGCAAGCACAGGCAGACTACACTTCTGCACAGAAAGACTTAGAAGCTGCAAAACAAAGTGTACGTGCATCTGAATTCGTAGTAAAAAGCTCTCAGGCTTCAGTAGATGAAGCTTCTGAAAACTTAAGACTGACTAATGTATATTCTCCGGTCAACGGTATCGTATCTAATCTCCTTGTAGAGCAAGGTGAACGTGTGGTAGGAACTCAGCAAATGGCTGGTACTGAAATGTTGACTATTGCAGATCTTTCTAAAATGGAAGTGCGGGTAGATGTGAACGAAAATGATATCGTAAGATTGAGTTTGGGTGACACCACTATTATTGATGTGGATTCCTATGCTTACACTGGTAAGACATTTAAAGGTGTGGTAACGAGTATTGCAAACACAGCTAATGTAAAGGCGTCTTCAGATGCAGTTACTGAGTTCAAAGTGAAAATCAGAATTCTGAATGATTCTTACCAAGACTTAGTGGAAGAAGGCAAGAAATATCCTTTCAGACCTGGAATGACAGCTTCCGTAGAAATCCTTACTAATTCTAAAAACAATGCACTATCAGTTCCTCTAGCTGCCGTGACTACCAGAGAACATAAGCAAGACACGCTTTTGGCAGGAACCACAAGATCTAAAGAATTGGTATTTGTAAACGATGGCGGAGTTGCCAAATTGAAAGAAATCAAAACTGGTATTTCTGACTTTCAAAACATTGAAGTATTGGAAGGCCTAACTGAAGGCGAGCAAATCATCTCAGGACCTTATTTCATAGTGAGTAAAGACTTGAAAGAAGGTGACAAAGTAGCTCCAGTTGAAGGTAAAATTACAGCCATCAAAAAAGACTAACTAGCGAAGGATTGAAGCCCTTAGCTATCCTACTAAAAAAGCCCTGTGAATTAAGTTTCACAGGGCTTTTTTAGTAATGTTGTCGAATGACTAATTCCTATTCATTTACCACTTTTTCAATTGTGCATAGACTAAGTGAAGTGGAAATCCCATCACGTTATAATAAGAACCTTCGATCCGCTCCACTCCCATAAATCCAATCCACTCCTGAATACCATAAGCCCCGGCTTTGTCCATAGGCTTATACTGATGAATGTAATGCCAGATTTCCTCTTCTTCCAGAAATCTAAACGTCACAATCGTCTCATCTTCCAGCGTGATTTGTCTGGTTTTATCCCGCAACGTAACTGCCGTCATCACGGTATGAGTAGAGCCAGAAAGACTTTTGAGCATATCAAAAGCTTCTTCCTCTGTCTTTGGCTTGCCTAGTACATGCCCACTAGCTATTACTACTGTATCTGAAGTGATGAGGATTTCATTCTCAGCAAGCTCATCGACAAACGCCTCAGATTTCAATTTGGAAAGGTATGCAGCTACGTACTCAGCTTGAATATCCTTTGGGATGGTTTCATCCACTGAATTCAATTTTACTTCGAACTCTATTTCTAATCCCTTTAATAATTCTTGACGCCTCGGGGAATTAGAGGCGAGTATAATTTTCTTATTACTTAGATTACTTAAAAAAGGATCCATAGTCGAAATCAAATTCATCTTGTTTAATACTGGCGAAAAGCAATCCGCCCAATGCTTTTGGATAGAAATAGGTGGATTTTTGTGGCATTAATTCGCCGCTTCTACACACTTCTAGAACTTGGTCAAGTTCTAATTCACGGGTAATTACTGCAAAACTGGCCTTTCCTGAACGGACTTCTTGGATGCATCTGGAGAAATTCCGTTCATATACAATCTGCTCTGAGTTCCTTTGCTCCGCTACTGCTATGCCCAAAATTCTTGCAAATAACACCTCATGTAGGACGGTTAGGTCTAGCTGTCTTATGCTTTCCGGTAAATGTAGATTGATATGACCCATCATACCTGCTTTCAATTGCAAGGTATAGCTCTCCTCTCCCATTACTAATCCAAAGGTATGAGGTTTATGAAAAGCATACCCACCCAACTCTTCTGAATCAGCAAATTTTTTCACATCAAACCATTCTTTGATCTTTTCCAGCAAGTCTTCAGCTGCCAAATCTAATCCATAAAACATGCGGTGAGTCGGTAGGATCTTCAGGTGATTTCCACTTGTGTTTGTCAGGTACATTAAGTGATAATCATGCCCTTTCCATTTTTGCTCCGACAATTCTCCTTTCATAGACTTTCGGTATTCTATAGCTCCTTCAAGTCGATGATGTCCGTCTGCTAGGATTACTTGCTTGTCTTTTAAAACTTCCAGAAAATGCTGGATAATCTCAGGCTCTTGTATTACGGCCATGACTTCTCTCACTCCTTGATAATCTTCTAATTCATACAAAGGGTTAGCGATAGCTTCGTCCATGTACTTCTCCAGCTGCTCATCCAGATCTTCATATAATGCATGAGTTGGACTCGCCTGGATCTGAGTTGTTTTCAATAAATCAATACGGTCATTCACAGCAGATACAATCGTATTCTCATGTCTCAGAATAACTTCATCAGACCATTCATATGCCTTGATCTGCGCGATAAATCCTTTTCTACAGCGTTCGTCATGCTCACCGGGAAGGCGAAAATATTGGTAATAAACATAGATTCCAGGTTTCAAATCCTGGCTAATGATCCCCTCAGACTTCCATTTTTCAAGGGTTTCCAGCGCATTTTTAGCTGGATCAGCCCCCTGAGGAACAGAGAGATGTATACTATTTAGAGGATTTTCATACAACAACTGTCGCTGCCGCGCCGATACCACATCAAATAATGGCGCAGTCAATTCCTCCATTTTTGGAGTTAAAGCATCGGCATAACGCCACGCTTTTAAGGGTAATATCTCTGCCATTTTAGTGTAATCTATTTCTCCAAGCCGATTCTGTGTTGTCAGCTGATGTATTCTTCAAACTTCCTGAAGGCTTGTTCTTGGTAAAAAACTCTACAGCCAAGGCTGAAATCACTTCGAGTTCGGAATCTGTAAATTTCTGGTCAAGCACTGAGGGATTGAAATAGTTCTCCACGAATTTGGTATCAAAAGCTCCACTCACAAATGCTTCATGTGTAATCGCGAATTTACAAAAATCAAGTGTAGTCTGAATCCCTACAATTTTAAAATCCTCAATCGCACGTACCATTTTTTCGATAGCTGCATTACGGTTTTCAGCATGAGTGATCAACTTGGCTATCATCGGATCATAATAGATAGGAATGTCCATTCCTTCTTCGAATCCATCGTCTACTCGAATTCCTGCTCCTTGAGGACGCTTATAGGTTTCAAGTCTTCCTATATCTGGAAGAAAGTTATTTCTAGGATCTTCGGCATACACCCTTACTTCAAGGGAATGCCCGTTTATCTTCAGTTCATCCTGCGTAAAAGAAAGTGGGTTTCCTTCGGCTATTAAAATTTGCTCCCGAACCAGATCCTTTCCAGTAATCATCTCTGTCACCGGATGCTCCACCTGAAGGCGAGTATTCATTTCGAGAAAGAAGAAATTCAATTGTTCATCAACAATGAATTCCACTGTACCTGCCCCATAGTAGCTACAAGCCTTAGCTACGCCTACCGCAGCTTCTCCCATAGCTTTTCTCATTACTGGAGAGACGACCGCTGAGGGAGCCTCCTCTATGACTTTCTGATGCCTTCTCTGTATGGAACACTCCCGCTCAAACAAATAAACAATATTTCCCTGCTGATCACCCAGCACCTGTATTTCTATATGTCTAGGAGAACTGATGTATTTTTCTATAAAAACAGCACTATCTCCAAAGGAAGATTGTGCTTCACTAACTGCTCTTTGCATCTGCTCCTCAAACTCTCCTTGATTCTCTACCACTCTCATTCCTTTTCCTCCACCGCCCGCGCTGGCTTTGATTAGAATAGGATATCCAATTTCTGATGCTCTAGCTTTTGCAACAGGAATATCAGAAATAGCTTCTTCAGTGCCCGGCACTAATGGGATATCATATTTCCCTACAGCCTGCTTAGCTGCAAGCTTAGATCCCATCACCTCAATAGCTTCAGGTGAAGGTCCTATAAAAATTAATCCAGCCTGCTGTACTTTTCTAGCAAAATCTGCATTCTCCGAAAGGAAGCCATAGCCTGGATGTATTGCATCTACACCTAGTTCTTGGCAAACAGAAATTATTTTATCTCCAAGTAAATAAGATTTGTTAGACGCCGGTGGGCCAAGACAAACGGCCTCATCTGCGAAAAGAACATGTGGAGAAAGTCTATCTGCCTCACTATAAACAGCAACGGTAGCAATCCCCATTTCTCGGGCAGTACGCATGATACGCAAACTGATTTCTCCTCGGTTAGCTACAAGTAGTTTTTTGATTTTGGACATTATCTCTGGTATTAAAAGCTAGAAATTTGGGTTTAGGCGAAATAAAGAAAATTATCCGAGTATTGTTAAGATTCGTTGGTTTCGCAAAACGTTTTTTGCATAGCAGGCATTAAAGTTTTATTTTTGGCGGATTTTAATGAACAGATCATTAAATCCACTAACACTTAAATTCGAAAGCTTTGGATCTATTTGCAAAATTAAAAATGAACATGGGCCCTTTGGGCAAACACTCTGAGTTTGCAGACGGCTATTTCTCCTTCCCCAAACTAGAAGGTGAAATTGCTCCGAGAATGAAATTTCAGGGGAAAAATGTTCTAACCTGGAGTTTGAATAATTACCTAGGCCTAGCAAATCATCCTGAAGTACGGAAAGCTGATGCTGATGCCGCTGCACAATATGGCGCTGCCTATCCTATGGGCGCACGTATGATGTCAGGACAAACCAGCCTTCACGAGCAACTAGAGGATGAATTGGCCGCTTTTGTCAACAAAGAGAAAGCCTATTTATTGAATTACGGATACCAAGGTATCATGTCTGTGATCGACTCACTTCTTGACAGAAAAGATGTAGTAGTTTATGATTCAGAATGTCATGCTTGTATCATCGATGCACTTAGAATGCATTTGGGTAAGCGTTATGTTTTCCCTCACAATGACATTCAAAACTGCGAAAAGCAGCTAGAAAGAGCGACTAAACTTGCCAACGAAACCGGCGGAGGAATCCTTGTGATCACCGAAGGTGTATTCGGTATGACAGGAGATCAAGGTAAGTTGAAAGAAATCGTTGAGCTTAAGAAGAAGTTTGATTTCAGACTGCTTATTGACGATGCGCATGGTTTCGGTACTATGGGTAAGACTGGTGCAGGTACAGATGAAGAGCAAGGTGTACAGGATCAAGTAGATCTTTACTTCTCTACTTTTGCAAAGTCAATGGCTAGCATCGGTGCATTTATCGCTGGTGATCCAGACGTTATTATGTTCTTGAGATATAACATGCGTTCTCAGATCTTCGCTAAGGCTCTTCCAATGCTATTGGTTGCAGGTGCGTTGAAGCGTCTTGAACTATTGAAAACTCAACCTCAACTGAAGGATAACCTTTGGAAAATCGTAGGAGCACTTAGAAAAGGACTTCATGACAATGGTTTCAGTACTGGAAAATCAAATTCTCCTGTAACTCCAGTAGTACTTAACGGAACTGTAGGTGAGGCTGCTGCTTTGACTCAAGATCTTAGAGAAAACTACAGTATATTCTGTTCAGTAGTTATCTATCCTGTAATACCAAAAGGAATGATAATCTTGAGATTAATTCCTACAGCTGTTCATACACTTGAGGACGTTGAAGAGACGATCACTGCTTTTGCAGCAATTAAGGAAAAACTAACTAGTGGTGTATATAAAAATTCCGAGTTGGCAATGTCTGTTGGTGAGTAAAAATAATTCAAAAAAAATGCCCTTAGAATTGAATTAGCAAGTATTTGGGCTATATTGAATTGCAAATAACTTATCATCAACTTTAATAAAACACTTTTACTATGAGCAAATTTAGTGAAGTAAGCGAACTGGTTAATTCTCTTAAAGACGATTTTGAAAAGTTCTACGACAAGGGAAATCAGGCAGCTGGTACTCGAGTAAGAAAAGGAATGCAGGACTTGAAAAATATGGCTCAAGACATCCGTAAAGAAGTTCAAGACAAGAAGAACGAAGGATAATTCCACAAACAAAAAAAGGTGACTAATTAGTCACCTTTTTTTATGCTCATTTTCTACTCGTGAAGCTTAAAACTCCAATTTATTATTATCCTGATCTATATCAGCTAACCTCTTACTAGGATCAATTTCAATAGATTTGATCAAGTCTGATTTTTTATTGATTCTGATAGTCTTAGTCAAATTAGTCCAAGGCCAATCTTCAGAAATCACGCGAGTTGGAGCACCAGCTTCAGCAGCTTTATCACCCCTCATCATCTCTAGAGGCAAATACACCATCTCAGAAGTACCATCTTTATAGGTGATCACCAAGTCTATAGGCATTGGCATAAGGCCAATGCGCTCAAGCGTGATATCTGTTTGATCACCTTGTGGCGTCATTTTCTTCACCGCATAGTCAATAGTCTTAGTCGTATATACAAAATACTCTTTGTACCAATCCAACTCCAGGCCACTCTCTTTTTCCATAATACGAACGAAGTCGTTCACATTCGGGTGCTTGAAGCCCCAAGTATTCCAATAGCTTAGAATTCCTTTATCTCTAGCTTCTTCACCGATGATATAACCCATCTGCGCCATAAATACCGCTCCTTTGGAATAGGCCGCAGAACTATAAGCTCCATTAGTATCATAATGATCACCATGTGTACTCATAGGCTCTTCTTTGCCAGATTTCACCAATCTGTAATAACCTGAATAAGATCCTCTCAAAGGTGCCTCGCTAGCTTTGTAAATAGCTGACATGGTTAACGCAGAAGCATAACTTGTAAATCCTTCGTCCATCCATGGATAAAGTGCTTCGTTAGTAGCTATTACGCCTTGATACCAGCTATGCGCCAGTTCGTGAGCCATTACACCAACAAGTCCATTAAGATTACGTCCACCAGTCACTAGGGTAGCCATAGGATATTCCATTCCGCCGTCTCCACCTTGGATGACAGAGAACTGCTTGTATGGATACTGACCAAAATGCTTTGACATAAACTCAATCGCCTTTGGAGTATAGTCCATAAGCTTCACCCAGTTCTCCGTTACGTCATCTGTAGGAATATAAAGATGATGAACAGTTACACCACTTTCCATTAAGAATTTGTCGTGACGATACTTAGGATCCGCAGCCCACATGAAATCGTGAACATGTGGAGCTTTGAAGTGCCAAGTCAACTTATCACCTTTAACTGGAGCCACTTTTACACCTTTATCTTCATAACCGTGACCGATCTCGTTAGGATTTTGAAGATAACCTGTACCGCCAAGAACGAACGTTTTGTCTATCGTGATTTTGATGTCAAAATCTCCCCAGATGCCATAAAATTCTCGGCCTATGTAAGGATTAGCATGCCATCCTTGCTCATCGTATTCAGACATTTTAGGATACCATTGTGACATAGAATATCTCACACCTTCACTGCTATCTCTTCCTGATCTTCTGATCTGTACTGGTACCTGGCCATTGAAAGCCATTTCGAATTTGGCATCTGAATTCGGCAAGATTGGCTCGGCAAGCTCAACTTCCAAAATAGTCCCAACTTCCTTATATTCAACAGATTTACCATTCATGGTCAAGCTACTAACTCTCAAATAACCAATTTCGTCAGGCTTCAATTTACTGATACGATCCCCTACTCTACGGTCTGGATCTGCGATACTTCTAGATCTCTCGTCCATCATACTGCCTGGTTGAAAGGCATTGAAGTAGAGATGATAGAAAACCCGATGCAAAGTATCCGGAGAATTGTTGGTATAAATCAATACCTGAGTACCCTTGTATTGATTGGTTTTGACGTCCATATCGACGTCCATTTGATAGCTGGCAGCTTGCTGGAATCTACCCGTTTGGGCAAAGACTCCACTGCTAAGTACCATTAAAAGAAAAAACCCGTAAAAAGGCTTAGCCAAGTTAATATGCATAGTCATGTAATTTTTACAAAGAAAACTAAAATGGCAAGCTAGCCCAAACCACCAGTCAAAAATTGGGGTTAAAAAAAAATCCAGAAGTCTAATTGTAAGTTCAACCAGGAGGTGGTTGATGTTAAAGTTGTACTAAAAAAAAATGTGCCTGGAATAAATCCCAAGCACATTTCTAGTTGATCATTCCCTTAATTCACTTTAATTAAACGCTTAGTAATTGTTTCAAAATTGATCTGAACCTGCACTTGATATATTCCATTACTCAATAATCTCAGGTCAATTGTTCGGATAAATCCTTTTTCATAATCTCCCGACTCTTCAAATACTAGCTTTCCTGATGTATCAAACACCTTCAAGGAAACGATAGACGGTGCGGCGAAATCGACTTTCACATTTGTTTCATTCGTAGCTGGGTTAGGATAAACCTGCACAGAATTCGTGATACTTTCTTGGAACAGAACAAACTCATTGGAAATCACATTACCAACGATATCAATACTTGAAACATTGATTAGTAGTGAGTTGGAATCAGGTTCTCCGCCTTTCCAAATCAATTTATTCTCACTAATATAAATCTTAGGATTGGTCTCAAGCTCATATGTATGATAATCGTGTGCTGGATCCACCGTTTCCAAAACTCCAATTACATCCCCTCCTTTAATATCAATCGGGATAATTTGATTGGAAAGGTTTATGGTTTTTGGAGAAGCTTTGTCCAACACAAGTATCGAAGCTTGGACATCCTCTGATAATAAGGAGATGTCAGAATCAAGCAACAAACCGTCGATAAACTGAATCCCTTCTAGCACTGGATTGTACAGCTCTATATTCCATACAGCAGACTTTCCAGGGATTTCACCTACAATCTTATCAAGCTTGTTCTGAAGAATTTCATTGGAGGTATTCCATTCTACCACAAGTAATTCAGAATTATTGATCGACTTATTGGCTCCTTTCTTAGGGTTATGAATTACGATATTTCCACCTGTGAGATCTGTAGTTGCCTCTTCTTTATCTGATGCTCCATATTGATTGTCATATACAATTTCAGAAGTTGAAGTTGACCATATCTTGATTCTAAACTTATCAGTTTCATTCACATCTTTTTTGCCTCCATCAATTGCAGATACCATAAATGAATAACCTGATTGACCATTAATGCTTCCTTCTCCTTTGTATATGGCTTTATACCCTGCAATTACCAAAGACATGTCATCGTACGACGAACTATTAAAGTTCAAACCACCATTCTTGAATTGGAACTCTGTATTTCCATCAACTTTATTACTGCCTTTTTTATACTTAGCAACGAATCCAAAATTTGCTCTTCCTTCTACATTTAAGTCCCGTAGGTAAGCTCCTTTATGAGACCATATGGTTCCACCGCCAGTCACAAATCCTCCATCTGGATCAAAAATAACGGCTAAGTCCATAGCGTAGACCAGTTCACTTCCACATTCATCTTTTACAAAAAGCCTAATCTGGTAGACTCCTGGAGTAGAATAAATATGAGATGCGGCAAAAGATAAATTAGGATCAGTTATAAATGAGGTGCTTCCATCGTCCCAATCCCAATATGCTTCTAGGATATTTCCATTGACAGTGGCCGATACATTTATTGGTGTATTGATTGGATTGGGTTCCAATGGTCCTGACGTACTTACTATCTCTAGCACTTCGGAACATGGATCTTGGTCACAACTACCTATAATACCAGGGTTCATAAATTCATCAGAATCGTCACAATCTTGATCATTGCTCACATAGCCAACAGGAGTACTACAGGATTGAATCGTATCGCTAGCATCCCCA
>TARA_R110002072_G_scaffold164996_1_pt1 | contig 50909 bp, 38 predicted proteins | sample TARA_R110002072 | Tara Oceans TARA_R110002072 (sample SAMEA4397118) | marine metagenome | biome: Polar Biome; feature: [SRF] surface water layer (ENVO:00010504); material: water (ENVO:00002006), including particulate matter (ENVO:01000060) such as... | depth 5 m | reverse complement strand
GTGTAACGTATATGATAAAATATGAAAATAAAGTAATAATAAAAGATCTTCTAAATGTTTCAGAAATAGAATCTTCAAAAGAATCTTTAAAAGCAGCTTCAAACAAATTGCGTGAATTGTCTACAAAAATTGTAAATGACATTCTAAAATTATATGAAAAGGAAGAAAATTGTTTTGTTGCTAAAGCAGTAGATGAGAGTTCTTCACATTTGATCCTTGAAGCATTGAAAAACTCTTATGATGAAGGAGCATCTGAAGTAATAATAACTTGTTTGTCAGACAATGAAAATGGAATAGGAAGTATAATTATTGATGATCATTACGATATTAAACCAGTAAAAATTCTTCCAAATTTAATAAATGATGAAGATTTTGTTAAAAAGGAAAAATGTATATCTGAGAAAAAAGAGCGGTCTAATCAGACAGGAGGAAATAACCTGGGTCTTGCAGCTTTACGCCTTGCAGGTCAGGCATATAGCGATGACTTCAAAATGACATTAACAAAGTCACCTAGTACTAATGGGGTAAGATTACAGTTAGTCGCCCAAAATTTAGATAGAGATTTTTTATATCATGACGCTTGTAAGTTATTATTGAGTTGTAGAAAAAATGAAAGCATTGAAAGGAAAGATCAGCTGTTAATATTAAAAGAACAGTCAACCAAAATGAAGATTGTATTAATTGCTCCACTTTTATTTTCAAAAAAAATAAAATCCTCATTGGATAAAAATAAACCGTTAGAACAACAAAGCAGTCTTACTAGCATGGGGAGTAACTTCAGCCAAGGAGAGAGCATAAATGATAGCTGCAGTGACATAGATAAGCAATCATCTATTTCACACTCATCATTTTGTATTAAAATGTAGTAAAAACAAATAATTATCTTTGTACATAACAAAAAGTCATTTAGGATAAAATAACTATTATAGTATTAAGTTTTATACTTTATTATTATTTTATTTATATATTATGAATCACTAGTTAAAGCATCTGTAGTAGAAGAGGTAATATGATTAGGAGTGTTTTCATGCAATGCATCCCATTCATCTTTTACAATTCGTGTAACAGAGCAATCAGACCAAACATTAAGGGCTGTCTCAATCATATCTATTACCGCATAAACAGGTAAAATTAAAGCCATTAGCTTTAATGGAATGCCCATTCCGGCAAGTAAAGCAGATGATAAAAAATAACATCCCATAGGAACTGATGCATTACCAATAGCAACGCAAGTTGCAATAAATATCCATAAGATCATATCTATCATTGAAAAATGCATGCCATAATATGATGCGTTAAATATAACAGCAGTATAAATAAAAGCAGCACATCCATTCATGTTGATTATCGTGCAAAGTGGTACTGAGAAATTAAAGAATTTTTCAGCTTCTTTATCATTATTACTTAAACTCTTAATAGTAAGAGGCAAAGCTGTGCTAGATGATTTTGAAAAAAATGCCGTGCTAAGTGCGGGTAAAACTTGTTTGAAAAATTTAAGAGGCGATATTTTTTTGCTATATAATAAAGCAGGAATAATGATTAAACCTTGGATTAAATTTGCTAATACAAGGCACAGTACGAAGTTTTTAATTAAGCTAAATTCAATAGCATTCGTTAATAAATTATTAATTAAAATGGTACCAAAGCACCAAATTCCAATTGGCAATAAAGTAATGGCGTAGCTTGCTAAAGTTTTAAATATTGTAAAAAAGCCAGAGAATAAATATTTAATAGCATCAGCTTCATGTTTAGGTAACACTTTAAATGCAGCTCCAATTACTAAAGCGATTAGAGCAATTCCAAGGACATTGTTGTTTGCAAAAGCGTTAAATATATTATCAGGAAACATATTTAAAAAAGTGCTCAGATAATTTGCGTTATTAGTTATTGCTGCACCAGTAATAGTTTTTGGAATAATTCCATGTAAAGGGTTTATTGATAAATATAGAATACAGGCAATGGTTGCTGCAATAATAGTTGTAAATACAGTATATTGAAATATTTTTTTGCTAACCCATTGAATGTTTTTCATTTCTTGCATATTAATAAAACTTGTTATAATAGCTAGAAATAAAATAGGGATACTTATTAGTTTTAAAAATTTAATAAATAATTCGCCGCATATTGTTGCAATATTAATAATTACGGCATTTCCTGAAAATCCAGATACAAAACTTAAAATAATAGCTGCTAAAATAAAAAAAGAGCTATATGATTGAAATAAGCTAAGCAAGTTTTGCTTTTTATTGTTTAATTGAAATTCATTTTTAGATTTATCTATGCTATCCATATGATACAAATTTTAGGTTAATTTTACTGTTCAGATAATTAATAAGATAATAAATAAAAATTATTAAGTATTACTTAAGTAAATTATCACTAAAAAAACACCTATGTTTGCGCTATGTTTAGTTTATTAACTGCAAAACAGGTTTTAGCAGTTTAACATTTGTTGCAACGATATTGCAAGACTCTAGGTAATTTTCAGTTCCTTGAAAGTCTGACACCAATCCTCCTGCTTCTTTTACAATTAGGCTCCCAGCAAGCATATGAAATTTTGTTAAATTAGGAGCTATAAAGCCATTAAGTCTATTACATGCAACATATGCAAAGTTTAGTGAGCTTGAACCAATAGTTCGAACAATAGAGTTGCTTCTAATAAAAGCAGAGCTTATATTAGAATAATTAGATAAATCAGTGTTGTATGGCAATTCTATGCCTATTAATGCGTGATCTAAATTAGCTTTTGAGTTACTAACTCTAATTCTTTTGCCGTTTAGTTGAGCCCCAGATCCTCGAACTGCTGAAAATAATTCTTGCTGTAAAGGGTCATATATAGCGGCCATTTCTATTTTAGAGTTAACTTGTAAAGCTATAGATACGGCATAATATGGTAAATTATTAATATAATTTAAAGTTCCATCTAAAGCATCAATTATCCATATATGTGAATAGTTTGTTGAGTTTTCTTCTGAGCTTTCTTCTAGCTCATCTTTAGATATAATTTTATGATCAGGATAATTTTTATTTAAAATATATTTTATTTGTTGAAAGGCTGCATTATCAACTTCTGTTACTATTTGATTATTATGGTTTTTTTTAATATCAATCTTTTCTAGATGTTCTATAGATTGAGTAATAACATCACCTGCAGCGCGAGCTGCTTTTACAGCAGTATTTAAAAATGGATTCATATTAAATTCAATTGATAATATCTAAAATATAGTTAAAATAAAGAACAAGGATTTTGTATCCGAAGGGCCTATTCTATCTTTATCAAAGTAAAAAACCAAGCTTTATTTAAGATTATTTAAATATTCTTTAAATTTATCTGGAGTAATTTCTCCTGTTATTCTAATAGCTTTTAATTCTTGCTTATCTTTGTTAAAAAATAACAATGTCGGGGGATTAAAAACTTGTAGTTTTTGCATTAGTTTTTTATTTTCATCATTATATTCAGTTATATCAACTTTTATTAATAATAATTTTTGTAGTTTTTTGTTTATTTCAGAATTAGCGAAAATTTTACGCTCTATTGATTGGCATGATGAGCACCAATCTGCAGTAAAATCTACTAAGGCATATTGTTTATCATTAAATTGATTTAATGCTGAATTAAACATTGAAATATCATTAACTTTAATCCAGTTAAGACTTGATTTAAAGTTAGAGCTATTAGATTTATTTAAATTTTTATTTGACTGATTTAGACTTAGACTATAATTTTTTAAAGGCTGAAATACGCTTGTGTTATAATTTATAGCGCCTATTAAGTAGATAGTGCCTATAATTGCAAGTATAAGCGCTATTGCTTTAATTAAGCGTTGTTTAAGTTCAGGAGCTGGCTCTAATAGGCCTAATAGAACTGCATATATAATAAAAAGTATTCCGAATAGACCAAGTGTTACATATTCAGGGATAATACGGCCTAACATGTATATTGCCATACCAAGTAAAATAACGCCAAATAAGTTTCTAAAGCTTTCCATCCATTTTCCAGCTTTAGGAAGTAATTTTTTTGATGATAGGCCAATTAATATCAAAGGTATTCCCATACCTAAACTTAAGAAGAATAAGGCAAAAGCTCCAAGAGTTATATTTCCTGTTGTTGCTATATACAATAAAGCTCCAGCAAGAGGAGCACTTGTGCAAGGAGATACAATTAAAGTGGCAATAATGCCCATTAATATAGCTCCTAAGTAACTGCCACCTTGCTGTTTTCTATATAATGCTCCTAATCTATCTTCAATGAAATGGGGGATCGTAATTTCATATAGCCCAAACATTGATAAAGATAAAGCTACAAATAAAAGAGTAACAACAATTATTACAGCTGGGGCTTGTAAGTATGCTTGTAGATTTTGTCCGGCACTTGCAACCAATATGCCAGCTATAGCGTATACAGCTGACATGCTTAACACATAAGTAAGTGATAATAAAAAAGCATTATGATGGACGACATGTTTGTTATTAATTTTCGTTTTACCAATAATTACACTAGAAAGAATAGGAATCATTGGTAAAACACAAGGAGTAAAGCTTAAAAATACGCCAAATAAGAAAAAGCTTATTATTACCTGCCAAAAAGAAGCTTTATTTAAAACATCAAAGGCTGAATTGTTTTCATCATAAATATTATTGGAACTATTTATATTTTGAATGTCTTTATTAAAGTTTATGTTAGAAGATTTTTCTTGAGGCGGGTAGCAGTAAGTTTTATCAAGGCATCCTTGGTAATTAATTTTAAGTTCTAACGGGTTTTTAAAATTATTATTTTTTATAATATATGGTATTGTGATTTTAAAATCATTTGTAAAAACTATAACGTCTCCAAAAAAATCATCATGTTTCATTATGCCCTGAGGATATTTAGGGGCTTGCAAAGTGATATCTTGAGAGTTTAAATTAAACTTAAAATTCTTTTTATATAAATATGTGTTTGGAGCAGCTGTCACTAATATTTCTATTAAATTTTTATCTTTTTGATTGCTAATGGTAAAGTGAAATGCTTTATCGGCAGTTAGCACTTTATTTTGAGAGTCAGTTTTGGCAAGTTCAGATAAATTTGCCATGGATACGTTATTGAATATTAGGCTTATAAAAAGCACCAATGTTGCTATAAGATAAAATTTATGAGATTTATTGTATAATGTAGACATATTAAATTTAAGGATATTTATTTTAGATTAATTAATTGAGTTTTTGAAAAAAGGTCCATTAACGTTAATCTAGATTTGTTAGTGTATTTCCAGAAAAAACCTAATCCAAGTGTGCATATATTAGCTATACCAAGTATTATTCGAGCAGAGCTTTGTTTTAAAGAGACAGCTTTATTGTCTTGACTAATAAGTTTTAAATTCCAAGCTTTCATTCCCAGGGTTTGTCCAGATTTATTCCAGCTGTAATGATAGAAGAATATTATAACACTTAGTAATGCTAATCTGTATAGAATATTGTTTGATTCAGGAGGATTACCATTATTTGCAAAAGATATCATTACAGTAATAAACAGTAGTAAACCAAATAATAAAAATAAGTCATATATTATAGCCGCAAGATATTTTATTAATGAAGGTGAGCAGTTTTTTTGTTTCATATAATATTAGAATATAATGTTTTTATTGAGTATATATATCTTAATTAAATTAGTTACACTTATCAATAATATTATTTAAAAGCTGTAAGTTTAACAAATAACCATTCGGGCAATATCTTGATAAATGTCATAATAAAATACCAATAATAAGGCGTATATATAACGTATTTTGATTTCACATAAGATTTATATATGTCTTTTGCTACTTTCTCAGGGTTTCCTTTTAGAATTTTAGGGAATTTCATGTGAGATGTCATTTTAGTTTCAATAAATCCTGGTTTGATTGTGATAACATTTATATTATTTCTTTTTAATGTTGCTCTAAGACCGCTAAGATAAGTTGAGAATCCTGATTTAGCCGCCCCATAAGTGTGATTTTGTGGTCTTCCTCTATCTCCAGCAACAGAGCTAATGCCTATAATCGTATATTTTTTTGATTTTTTAATGTTTGAATTTTTTTGAATCATGTCTTTTGCAATAATATCTAAAATAGATATTTGAGATGTAAGGTTGGTATCAATTACTTTTTTAGCAAAAGAAAAATTGTTAAAGGCTTCTTTTTGGGTTCCTAGTAATCCAATTGCAGCAACAACAACATCGGGTGTTATTTGCAGTTTATTGTAAAAATTAACATGGTTATTTAGTTCTAAGATATCAAATTTTACAAGTTTGATATTAATATTAAATTTTATTTCTAGATCTGACTTTAAAGTATGAAGATTGTTTGTGTCTCGAGCGGCGAGAATAAGATTATGTTGATTTGTTGCAAATATATAAATTAATTTTTTTGCTATGTCAGAGTTAGCTCCTAGTATTAGAGCCGTTTTTTTATTATCCATATTTTATTATTTAACATCCATATTTATAAATAAATATAAAAAAATTCCCCCATAAAGAGGGGGAGTTTTTTTTTATGCTTCTGCTAATTCAGGATCTAAATCCATATCATTTGCAGCGACTTTTCTTTTAGGTATTTTATTTGCGTTATACCCAGGGTGTGTTTCTTTAATCATTAAAGTTAAAATTAATCCAATAACAAATGATATTGGAACAATAAGCATTGCTTGCTTATAACTTGATGCAGAGTAAAAATTAACCCCGTTAACAATTTTTCCCGTCCATTGCATATCTAATACTTTACCAACAAATGGTTGTAAAAACATAAGATTTAGCATAACTAAGAAGTTAGTTGCAGCAACAGCTGTTCCAGCTATTTTTTTAGATGTTAACTCAACTCCAATAGGGAATACTAAAACCTGTGCCCCTGTCATAAAGCCTATTGCAAAAAGCGTAACTTTTAACATAATAAAAGGCATTGTTGGATAAAATAAAATTAACGAAAATAAAATTGCAGCTACTATAATGTCTAACTGAATTAATATTTTTCTTTGCTTAATTTTTTCAGATAACAATCCAAATAATGGTCCACCAATAGCCATACCTAAGAAAATAATAGGTAAAGTGTTTGCTGCTGTTGTGTGTGATAATCCTGATGCTTGCTCTAAAAATGGGATTCCCCATAAAGATCCAAATAATGAAACTGGAAGAAACGTTATTCCTCCAACTATCCCATTAATCAAAAAAGCAGGTTTTTTAAGAATAGTTTTTAATTCATTAAATAATTTATATATACAAGTTTTGCTTGATTCTTGTTGGCGAGCTTTACTTTCCTCAGGATGATCTTTTACAAATAGTAACGTCAATATTAATATAGCGATACCAATAAAGCCCATGTAATACCATGCATTAAGCCAGCCATAAGAAGTAACAACTTTTTCCATTAATACTTCAGCGAATATTCCACCCATTAATCCCAGCATAGTGGCAATGCCAGTTACAAAAGCAAGTCTATTGGCAGGCATCCAGTTTACAGCTAATTTTATAACACTAACAAAAGCAAAAGAAGACCCAAGGCCCATTAAAAACAAGGATATTTTTCCAGCTAAATATGTAGGTAACATTGAAATTAAAAAGCTACCAGCAAAACAAACTATTATTGAAAAGCTTAATAGTTTTCTTGGACCAAATTTATCTATTAATACACCAACTAACATCTGCATCGGTGTATAAGCATAGTAATAACAAGCTGTTAATATACCAAACTGAGCTGCATTGATGCCAAATTGTCCCATCATATCATTAACCATGATACTAGGGGCTACTCGAAGAACAAACTCATAAAAGTAAAATAAAGCAGCTAAGCCACAAATTACCCAAGGTAATATATTTTTTGTGAAATTACTCTGTTTTTTTTCCATCTTTTCACCTTATTTTTTATTTAAAAGACCACAGTAAATTTGTTTAATTAATAATCCGCTTTAACTTTAATATTTAAAACTTATTTTTTAATTAACCTTTTTATGTGGGGTAAATTTTTATTAATCCAGAAGTTATCTGAAATTAATATAATATGCTGTTAGATATAAAGCATATTTTTCGATAATAATAAAACTATGAACATTTACAAACTATATATAAGCTTGAAATTTCATCTATGTTGCAACAAGTAACAACGCCATTTTATGGATATTAGATGAAAAAGTCAAGTAGACCATACATTTAGAAAGTTGACAAAAGCCTTAACTGTTTCTTTTTACATTGATTAATTAATTTTTACTGCAAGTTATTTTATCTTGTTTTGCAAGTTTGATAATCGTATTCAACATGTCTTCAGGAGTAGTTTGGCTTTGCACTGAGATTAAATACTTTCCATTTACAATAAATACAGGTGTGCTATTAAGATTAAAAGCATAAAAAAGTCGCATTGTATTTTTAACATCACGAGTAATAATATTTGAATTAAATACTTTTAAAATATCATCTGTATTTACTTTGTTATTTGGGTTTTTGTTGTTATATCCATCTAAAATGCTTTTAATATTCAGGTTCTCTAAATTATTGGAGCCGTTATTTTGAATGGTATCAAAAATATAAGCGTGAAGTTTATTTTGTAAATTAAATTTATCGATCGCAAAATATAGTTTAGCAGTATCTTGCCATGAATTATGAAAAACAACAGGAAGCTGTTTGATAACTATGCTTTGATTACCGTTAATTCTTTCTTTTAGTTTGCTTATTACAGGTTCAATTTTATGACAAGCAGGGCAAGAGTAGCTAAAAAACTCAAGAATTTGGCTTTTATTACAGTCTTGTTCAATTTGCTCTTTAACTAGATAATTATCCTGTACGGATTTAGGTAAGACAGTATATTGGTCATTTAAATTGTTGTTTGCAGCATTTAAGTGGATATTGTTTAAAATTAAAAAAGATATGAAAATAAGCAAGTATTTTTTTGAAAATTCCATATAGCATACCCTAAATTTTTTGTTTAATTTAATTTAGGATATAAAACTTCCATGTTTTATACAATATTATTTAATATTATTTATAATAATTTTTTAATGTAGGCCTGAGGCAAAGTGACTTACAGCTTCAATTTCGGCGTCTGACATTCTTTTTGCTATTGCTTGCATGACATAATGCTTTCTTTCACCTGAGCGATAAGCTTTTAATTGCTCAATAATATAATCTGGATGTTGACCTGATAATACAGGAAAATACGCTAATCGATTACCTTTTCCTGTTGGTGAATGGCACGCAGAGCATGCAGTAATGTTTTTTTCTAAATCGCCACCACGATATAATTTTTCCCCTTGAGTTAAGTACTTTTGCTCTGTTGTACCATTACTCATTTTTTGTGAGCTATAGTATGCAGCTAAATCCTCAAGATCAGTTACAGAAAAGTCGGCAACTTGAGTGTACATAATTTGAGCATTTGCAGATGCTCTGTCAGTTGCACGACCTTTATATAATAATAATTCTTTTAATAAATAATTTTCATATTGCCCTGCTATTTTGGGGTAAGATGGAATGATGCTGTTACCATCAGCACTGTGACATGCAACGCAAGTGCTAGAAATAGATTTACCATGTTCAGCATCGCCTTTAGCAAATAAATTACAAGTAAAACTAAAAATAAAGATTACAGTATAAAAAAATTTACGCATATTATTTTTATCCATTATAAGCCGTAATAGTTCAGGTTAATTAAAAATAAGTTTATATATTGACTTAAAGTCGCTAATAGTTTTTAATACGATAATGATACGTATTTAGAAGATTTTATCAATTATTTATTTGTAAAAATGTGAAAAAAATTAATTTCAATAAAGCACAATATACCAATAGCTCGGTAAGTTGTAAAACTTATCCTCAAGACCTTGGTCATGAGGTTGCTATTGTTGGCAGATCCAATGTAGGCAAGTCAAGTTTAATTAATAAACTTACAGGGTATAAGCGTCTTGCAAAAGTGAGTAAAACTCCAGGCCGAACTCAATGCATTAATTTTTTTGATATTGAAAATGAAAATATAGTTGATTATCCATTAAGATTAGTTGATTTACCAGGTTATGGTTATGCTGCTGTACATGCTTCAGTTCAAGAGAAGTGGGATAGTATGATGGCGGAGTATTTAACTAAAAGAAAATCGTTAAAAGGTCTTTTGCTAATTATTGATATAAGACATTTGTTAAAAAAATTAGATTTAGAGTTATTAACTTTTGCAAAGCAAATAAATGTACCAATACATTTGATTTTAAATAAATCAGATAAGTTATCAAAAAATAAGATTCATCAATCTGAAAGCAAATTAAGAAAAGAGCTCAAAGCTCAGATAGGAGATTTGCAGCAAAATAACATTAGCGTACAAGTTTTTTCAGCATCCAATGGCTCTGGTGTTTTAGAGCTAGAAGATTTGTTATGTTCTTGGTTATTGCCATAATTTTTTGATAAAACTAATAATAAATTTATTTCCTAAGTGTTTGCTAGTATAACTCATGGAATACTTTAGTGGATTTTTTAGGTTAAAAAAATCCTAGGATAAGCAGGGGTAGGATTAAACTTATCCTAGAACAAATGATTTATAATCATTACTTGTACATTAGTCTAGTGACGAAGCTAAAAGTTTCTTAAATAATGGCGAAAAAAGTTGGTTCTTTTTTAAATTTGCTATACCCTAAAGCATTAAAATGTTGTAGGTTTATAACTATTTGGAAATGCAGGCAAAATCACAAGGATTTATTTTATTAGAAGCAATATTATCTTTTATTTTATTTAGTATTATATGTTTTGGCATCAGTAATTTTTTAATTTATACGCTTTATGAGACTTATAAACTGCACTATATCAATAAAGCTTATATTCTTATCGATAATTATCTTCAAGTAAAAGAATGTATTAATAATAAGACAGATGATATTTTATTAAATAATATTAAAAAACAAGCTAAAGATTTTTTTCCTGATGGTAAAGTAATAGTTTCTTCATCTAGTATTAGCATTAAATGGACTATTTCTTTAGGACGTTTAAATAAATCAAACGAATATAATTTTAAATTTCATAATAAGCCTGCCGGTTTTATTTTATTAGAATCTATATGTTATTTATTGATACTTAGTTTAATAATTTTAAGTTCATTATCATTATTTCATAATTTAAATATAATTTATAAGCTACAAAATAATATATTTAGTGTAGATAATAGTTTTAATTTGGCAAAAAGTTACATAAAAAATGATATTAAGCAGAGTATTAATACCCAAATATTATCATTTGAGCAATATCAACTGAAATCAAAAAACTTAAATATTAATAAAAAACATAATTCAGATATTTTATATATAGAAAAACAATCTACAAGTATAGATAAGCAAAATAATATAGATAATATTACCTATATAATGAAAAAAAATAAAGACAACCAGATTGGATTATTTAGATCTGTTAATTTTAAAAGATTTGAACAGATTGTCTCTAACATTTATTCTGTAAAATATGAGCTCTATTTTTCTAATAATAAAAAACTATTAAATATAAAATTTTATGGAAAACAAGATGTATTTAATGATTATATAGAGGTAATATTAAGATTATAATGATAAAATTTTATGAAAATGGTAATGCAGTATTATTATTGTTAGTTTTATTGATAATTTACAGTCTGTGTGTTAGTTTAATACTGCAAAATATAGTAGAAAAACAACAAATATTAAATATGATTAAATACGAGATTCCAATCCATTAAACCATGTCAAATTTATCTTATTCTAATGTTGAGAGCAAAGAAGGCTCTTATATTAAATTATTAAAAAACTTTCCTTTTGTTGCTTATTTAATAAGTTTATTTTTAGGTGCTTTTAATGATAATGCCTATAAAACAGTGGTAATGCTAATCGCCTTATCGCAGTTTGATACAGGTTATGTTGATTTTTATTTTATTGGTGCGCAATTAGTTTTTATCTTGCCATATCTGCTTTTTGCAGGTTATGCCGGATATTTAGCTGATATTTATTCTAAAACTAAAGTATTTATAGCTACTAAATTTTTGGAAGTTATTATAATGCTTTTTATTTTATATTTTTTGCCAACTGTAAATAAGCCCGCATTAATAGGAATTTTATTTTTATTATCTGCTCAATCTATGTTTTTTAGCCCTGCTAAATATGGGATTTTGCCAGAAATATTTGATGAAACTGAAATATCTCGAGCTAATGGTCTTTTAGAGCTTGCAACTTTTGTATCTATAATTTTAGGCACCGCATTTGGTGGGGTATTAATGCAATATTTTGCAAATAGTTACATTATAATTGCTTTAAATTTATTTGGCTTATCAGTAATTGGTTTTGTTTTAAGTTTTTTCATACCAAAGGTAAATTCATCTGGCTCAAATAAATCTTTTAAAATTAACCCTTGGCATGAGATTAGTTTAGGAATAAAAGAGATGCGAAAAGATAGTATTCTTACGCTTTCTATTTTAGGTATTACTGTGTTTTTCTCAATGGCTCTTATACTTACGACTAATTTATTAGTATTTGGTAAAGAGATTTTACATTTAGAAAATTATCAGCTGGGAATTTTAAATGCTACGATGGGTCTTGGAATAGGAGTTGGTAGTTGTCTTGCTGGTTGGCTATCAGGTGATAAAATTGAATATGGGCTGATTCCATTTGGAGTTTTAGGAATTGCCACTTGTTGTTTTTTCCTTGGTTTTTTAACTAATATTTATTACGTTTGTTTAATTTTATTTTTTGCAGGAGTTATGGCGGGAATTTTTGTTGTCCCTCTTAATGCTTTATTACAAGAAATTCCTCATAAGCACCAAAAAGGAAGATTGATATCAACTAATAATTTTTTTAATGGTGTAGGCATGATTGTTGCTGTATTACTTTTATGGGTATTACAGCTTAAGTTTAGCTCAGATTATATTATGTTAGTTTTAAGTTTAATCTTATTTGGGTTTAACTTTATTGCATTATTAGTTAGTCCGTTATTTTTTGTAAGATTTATTTTGTGGATATTAGTTCACACCTTATATAGAGTTAAAGTGAAAGGCAAACTAGATATCCCTTATAAAGGAGCTGCGGTTATTGTTGCTAATAAAGTTTCAGCTTTAGATGGATTATTGATTAGTATTGCTTTGCCAAGATTTGTTAGATATTTTGTTACAGATAGTGTATATCAACATCCATTTTTCAAATTAATATTAAAGTTTGTTAAAGCGATCCCATATGATGCAGATAATCAAGAAAACTTTATGACAAGTGCATCAAAAGCAAGGGAAGCTTTAGTTCAAGGGCATATAGTTTGTATTTTTAAAGATGATAATATTGATATTCCAAAAAATAATATTCCTTTTGAAGTTTTTTATGACTCTGTTGTATCTGAGTTAGATGTTCCGGTTTTTCCAATTTATATAGATCAGCCATGGAATGGGATAATTGCATATAGTAAAGGAAAAACTCGATTAGTTGCACCTGAGCAGTTTCCAGTTGAAGTTATTATGACTTTAGGAAATAAGCTAGAATCAACTAGTGCTACAGCTGAAGATATTAAACGTGAAATGCATAACTTAACTCAAAAAGTTATGTCTTCAGAGGATATTACTTCTAAAAAGAAAGCTAAATACATAGAAAATTATTTAGCAAAAGAATTTATTAAGACAGCCACAACTTATCCTCAAGAAACAGCAGTTATTGATAATTTAGGTTATAAAATTTCATATCACAAGCTTAGTAATTATGTTTTAGCTTTATCAAAATTATTGAAAAAAGATAAAAACTTAACTAAACAAAAATCTATAGCAGTACTTATTCCAAATAGTTTCTTTAATATTTTGTGCAATATAGCTTTAGTGTTCGCAGGATATAAAGTTATTAATTTAGATACTAATAACTCTAATAAAATATCAGGTATAATCGATAAATATCAGATCAAAAAAATTTTTACGGTGACATGGTTTGTTAATAATGCTAATTACATTAGCAAAGAAAGCCTAGTTATATTAAAGTCTAAAAACATAGAATTATTAGACTTTGAAAATTATTATAAAGAAATATCATCAAATACATTTTATAAAATAAGCTTCATAAAATATTTAGTGCCTTCTAAATATTTAGTAAAAATATATGGCAAGATTATTTTAGATTTGGATTATCGAGTAACGGGATTTGAAAACTTTACTATAACTCAAAGTAGTATTAAAAATAAATTAAGAGCAAGTAAAAAATTTTTAGGTCTTAGAAGAAAAGATAATATTTTAAGTGTAGTGCCTTATAGTAATATGGACTCATATATTATGTCATTTTGGCTTCCTATTATTGTTGGCTCGAGTATAGTTACGCATACAAATTTTAATGTAAAAAATACAGAAGAGTTGAAGCAATATATTAATGATAAACATATTAATATATTAATAGATTTTTCTGAAAATTTTAATAAATATATTAACTTTGCTTACTCATGTTTTAAGCATCTTCATTTAGCTGTAGTCTTAACTAAGGTAGATCAAGCTGTAATTAATTCAATGCAAAATAATAGTGATTTTACTGATATTTTTGCTAAACTTGATACAGACCTTATTGATAATTTCAAACAGTATTTTAAAAATGCTAACTTATTAATAAGTACTTATTCTGAAGAACAAGGTATGTTTCTATTAAGTTACAAAGATGATAATAATAACTATTATGGTTGCTGCTTAGAGTCCGCATAAAACATCTTTTGCTTATTGTTTTTTAATTATTAAGGGATATGATTATGGAGACTTTAAATTTAGAAATTACTGGTAAAGTCGCTACGTTGACTTTTAATCGCCCAGAAGCAATGAATACATATAATTGGAAAATGAGTGAAGAGCTTCCGGAGTGTCTTGAATCTATTGTCGAAAATAAAAATGTTAGCATACTATTATTAAGAGGCGCTAACAATATTTTTATGGCCGGGGGTGATATTGGTTTATTAGAAAAAGCTATAACATCCAGTGAAGAGTATACCAGAGAAGCCATCAACTCTTTAAATGCCTCTATTGATATGATTTATAACATGGATAAATTAGTTGTTGCTGCTGTTGAAGGAGCATGTGCTGGGGCAGGTTTAAGTATTATGCTGGCAGCTGATTTTGCTATATGTGCAGATAACACTAAATTTAATACAGCCTACATGGCATTAGGCCTAACTCCAGATGGAGGGATGAGTTACTTTTTGCCAAGAATAGTAGGTCCTAAAAAAGCCTTAGAGTTATTATTATGTACAAATCATTTTGATGCAAAACAGGCTTCTGATTTGGGTTTAGTTAATAATGTAATAAGTGCTGAAAAATTTGATAAATTTATTAATAAATTTGTTAACAATTTATCTTTAGGCCCTAATGGAGCTCAACTTAAAGTAAAGCATTTAATTCAAAGTTCTTTTGAACATAGTTTAAATGAGCAATTAGGAATGGAGGCAGATAGTTTTATTTCTTCAACTAAAAGTAAAAATTTTGCACAAGGAATTAAAGCTTTTTTAAATAAAGAAAAGCCAGTATTTAATAAATAATGATGCTTGCTCCATAATCATCTCCTGCAAGCAAGAGATAACTTAAGGAGTATAATGATTAGATAATTAAATTATAATAAAGGAGATTAGTATGACAGAACATAATTTTGCTAATAAAACGGCATTTATTACAGGAGCAAGTCGTGGTATTGGTAGAGCCATTGCTTTAGAACTAGCTAAAAGGGGAGCGAACATCGTCATAGCAGCAAAGACTAAAGAAGCTCATCCACAATTATCTGGTACTATTGATTCTGTTGCAAAAGAAGTTGAAGATTTAGGTGCAAAAGCATTAGCTTTGCAAGTAGATGTTCGTGATGAAGCATTGGTTGAACAGGCAATGAAAAAAGCATTTGATACTTTTGGTGGTATTGATATTTTAATTAATAATGCTAGCGCAATTTCAATGACTCCAACAACAGATACGCAAATGAAAAGATTTGACTTAATGTTTGATGTTAATGTTCGAGGTACTTTTATGTGCTCACAAAAGGCTTATCAGTATTTAGTAAAATCTGATAACCCTCATATTTTAAATTTAGCACCACCATTAAATTTAGATAAAAAATGGTTCAAAGATCATGTTGCATATACGATGTCTAAATATGGGATGAGTATGTGTACTTTAGGTATGAGCGAAGAATTTAAGGCTCAAGGTATAGCGGTTAATTCATTATGGCCAAAAACAACGATTGCAACAGCCGCTATTGAATTTAATTTTCCTAAAGAATTAATTCAGGCAAGTAGAAAACCTGCAATTATGTCTGATGCAGCATTAGCTGTTCTAGCAAGACGCTCTCAAGATTGTACTGGTAATTTTTTTATAGATGAAGAAGCATTAAAATCAGAAGGTGTTACTGATTTTGATAAGTATGCGATTAATCCTAAAATTCCTTTGTTTCTGGATTTATTTTTGTAGAATGACCAACATAAAATTTTTAGACTACACTCCAAAAATAGATTTTTGGAGTGTAGTCTAAAGTTTATTATTTTTCTTGCTTGTGGAGTTTAGAATAAAGAACGAGCTCCTTGGTTGCGTAGACGCTCTAATAATGAAGTTTTTTCATCTGATGATTTAGTTACAGTAGATTCTGTGTCATGTTGTTGTTTGCTATAAGCAGGCGTTGTGCTTATTGATGCTGCTGATTCTTTATCTGAATCAATATGTTCTACTTGAAAAGGAACTGTGCCTGGTCTAGAGTCCATATTATCTGTTAAATTATCAGAAGAATTAGTTGATGTTAAAAAATTAGCATCAAGATCTGTTTCTATTTCATCATTTTTTTCAGTAATTGCTTTTACATATTCAATAACTCTTTTGAAATAAATAGGGTTATGAGGTTCTTCTTGATAATCTGAAAAAGCTTGATCACAGTATTCTGATAGATTATTTAAATACTTTATATTTAGATGATTATCTTCTCTTTCTTTATTTATATCCAAAATGTTATTGATGCGATTAATACTTTCTTCTATAGTTTCCCATGTATTAGTTGAACTATTATGGATTGAGATTTTTAGATCAAAGGTATATTCAGCATCTATTGGATAACATTTATTTTCAGAATCATAATTATCAGCAAAACTATAAGCGATGCTTGGAGTTTCTTTATCTATAAAATATATATATTCTTTTTCAATTGTTAAATCTAATTCATCTTGTTTATACTTACTAATTAATAATAATAAAGCACCGATGTTTGGGTTATTATTAAATTTATTAGCATCTTCTTGTTTAATTTTATCTAATAAGTTAGGTAATTTTGTATTAAATAACCCTTTAACTTTTTTGATATTGCGTTGCATTGTATTCCCCTGTGTTTGTATAAACACTTTGCTTATAAGGTTAGAATACTTGAATATTATTAAGTTTTAATTAACTTAATAAGTTTTACTTTCTAAAAGTATTAATGAAATATTGGTTATATATAGAGTATTTTGAGCTAAGAGTTTGAATTTTATATTTTATTAAAAGAAGTCATCGAAATTATCACTATCTTTACCGCCAGATGTAGAGCCATCAGATGTTTGTGGTGCTTCTGGAGCAATTAGACTAATAATTCTATCGGCACTAGCTAAAATTAATTTTTTATCAATGAGAGGTAAATCTTGTGGAGGGTATAATGTTTTTTGACTTACTTCATTGATGAATTTTGAGGTAATTTCTTTAGCTTGAGCTTTGCTTTTACCACAAATTTCTTCTAATAATGATAAATTTTTAAGCATCTCAGATTTATCTAATATAGGTGTAATTAATAAAGGATCTATATCTAATAGTTTAAGAGGATCATCAATGTCGTCCATAGAGACTGAATGAAAAATATCGGTGCCAGATGTTATTTTTTGCCCCATTATTTCATCCATAAATGCTGTATTTTCAGCTTCTTGCTTATCATTATATGTAGTTAATATAGATACAGCATTTTTTAATAGGTTATCTTTTGGCATTTTTTTTAAATTATCTATTAAAAAATCTAAGTCTGCATCAGATTCTGGACGTTGTTTTAATATATCTGGATTATTTACGGTATTTGAAAATTTATCAATGCGATTGGCTATTTGTATTAACTGTTCATCAGGAGGTGTTTCTACTTTTAAAAATTGGTTTAATCTTAAAACTTTTGCCATTTGAGGGTTAGAATAAAATACAGATGCTCTGACGATTTTAGATTTAAAAAAGATATGAGCTTCACCTTCTCTTTGATCTTTTAAGTCTAGTAACTCAATACGGTTTCTTTTTTCAACTTGAGCACTTTGAGTATCTAAGTAACTATTAGTTAAGTTTGTAGGTTTAGTTTGAAAGCCTCCAGTTGTTGTAACATAAGCTTCACCTGCAGTTTTAACAAAAAATTCTAAAGTATCAGTAGGATCTTCTAGTTTCATACAGATTTTAATATTGGTATTTGCGCCAATTGATGCCGCTTCTTCTTTTGATGCTTTTTGGAATGCAGGTAAATCTTGCCCTGCAAAAATTGCGGAAAAGCCAAGGGATCTGGCCTGAGCGGGAACAACTGAAAAGCCTTCTACGGCATAATAACCATATTCATCCATTACACACATATATGGAGTAGGGGCGTTTGTTGGTTTTCGTTCAATTACATCTTGATAAGTTCCTTCAACGGCGTCTCCAAGACCTGATGCCATCATGGACTTTAGTGATGCAACTATTAGTTTTCCTAAGTTTGATAATTCTGCCGGCGATTTTTCTAAAGCAGGTAGTAATACAACAAGAATTCTGCGATTTAGAATTACATCATGCATATCTACTTCAGCTAAATTAGTTCTAATAATATGACCATAAGTATCTGATAGTGATGTAAATACCCTAGATAACTGCATAGTAATAAAACCGTGCTGTTCATATACTTCAGAACCTTGTTTATGTTTTTTAGCTTTTTGATATCCAGGTAAATTTACTACATAGTTATATAATGGTTCTAAAATAATTTCAGGAGCATCGCTCATATCAACAACGCGTTCTTTTATCGGAAATTTTTTGTCGATTACTATAGTTTCAAGTTTTTGCAGATCAAAATATTGTCTTATGACATTTGCATCAAGTAATATGTGACCTTCATCACGCATGTAGGCTAATGCTTTCGTTAATGCCTCAACAAAGGTTATAGCTCGACCTTTCCACATGTCGCCATCCCCGCCGCCAGATCCTGAATCCATTAGGCTTACAACAAGCTGGGCTATCATGCTTGATGAGCCTGTTGCAAAAGGGTTCATAGTATTTGATAATCTGGATTTTTGAGCGCCAATTACATCTCGTGCGCCTGTCATGAAGTTGACAAGCAACAAGTCATCTTCTCTACCAACATATCGAGCCATAGAATAGATTTTGGCAAATAAGCTATTATCACCTTTACCATCAATATAAATAAATCCGCTACCTTGAAGTAATCCATTATATACTAAGGACACTAAAAACTCTGTCTTACCACTACCAGTTGAACCAAAAATAAGAACGTGTGTTCTCATGTCATCATTAGAAAACCAAAGCTCTTGACCTGTTTTTCTGTCATTTCCAAAAAAAGTAATTCCTCTTGCTTTTCTAGGTTTATTTGAGCCAGGTAGTGGATCATTATAATCAAGAGCATTACTATGTTGTGGCATTTTAAAAGGTAAATTGGATGAACGAAAGTAGCATATTAAAAAGAAAATTATCCCGAATAAAGTGCAAAACTCAAAAATAGCAGGGGCAAGGAAGTTTACAATAGCACACATAAATAACAAGACCGCAGCATACTCAGGTGTTGTGACAAAGTCAGATATCTTTTGTCCAGCTGTTCTGGTATCTCGAAGCAGCTGCTGCTGATTCTGTTCGTGTTCTTGTTCAACGCCTCGTATTCTTATAGCCATATGCGATATATTATTTTATATGTTTTTTAGTCATGAGTATCATATACTACTTCTTCCAATGCAAATTTTAAGGCTATAACAGCTTCATCAACCATTGGAGTTATAATTTTTCTATTCATGCGTTTTTCTATTTTCCAGTGCCCAAATGGACCTGCTGCTTCAGCAAAACATGCTTTTCTGCCTATATTATTTAGCATGTACCACAAAGGTCTATCTAAAGGTTTTAACCATAAAAAATCGGCTGTTGGTACAACTCCATCAATTCTAGCTAGTTCTAGCAAAGTTGCTATAACTGTTAACACATAAGAGTGATTTTTTACAACTTTCTTTAAAATATCTGAGTCTTTATATTTATTAATAAAATTTTTGGCTTTAGAAAAATCTGGAGTTTTTCCATGTCCAGATGTTCTGTTAAAATGGTGTAAATGTTCATAGGCCTCTTTTCTTTTGTGCTCACCAATAGCTAAAAAAGCCGCAATTAAAGCTTGTCGATGTATGGGTAAATCTTCGATAGATGTCCAAAGATGTCCTAGTTGTTTTGCTAATAACTGTCTTGTTTTAGCTTCAAGTAATTTTGGAACAGTTTGTTTTTCATTTTTAAGAGGATTAGGATTTGGGTTTTCAATTAATTCAACTAATTTATATTTTTTTACAAAGAGAATAGGTGTTAAGGCACTAGCCCAAGGACCTTTACTAATATCTTGATCAATCAAGTTTAATCCAGCAATGGGTATAGTTTGTGGCCAAAGAGCTTTCTCGGAGTTTAAAAGTGTTTTCATATTATATATGGTTATACATTTACCACTAGTACTTGAAAAATATAAATAAACAGCTCCTAAAACAAGTAATATACAAATTGGATATTTATAATACCAGCTTGTATCTTGTAAAATTAGCCAAATTTCCGACCATTCATATGCTGTTGGATTATTTTGTAAAAATTGCAATTGTTCAAATAAATTTTGGGGAACAGGGTATATATAATTAACTAAAGTTAGCTCATAATATTTTAATGCAAATATATACGGAAAATAATAAGATCTAAAGTACCAAAGTAGCAAGATTACGACAATAAGGGCCATTGATCCATATAATAATTCATCAGTATTTGAGCCGCCTTCTTGACCGCCACCTCCTCCTGCTTGAGGCATATAAGCTCCTTTTTATTTTATTAGTAGATTATTTTCAAGTTCATAATACGCCGTAAAAACTTTATAAACATAGTTTTGGTGTAAATGTGGAGTATTAGAGTGATAGTTTCCAACGCCTTCCCAAGTATTACCATCAGTTTTATTTATATTATGGCGTAAAATCCATGCACCAACTTGCAAATTAACACAGCCATCATTCTTCATTTTATCTAAAGTAACATATTCTGAAAAATGTGAAAGCCATATTGAGTTTATCTGCATAGGGCCAATATCAAAAGATCCATTAGTATTTTTTTTGATTTTACCAATTTCCCCGTTTTCTATTTTAAGTATGGCAATTAATAGGCTTTTAGGTAAATTAAACCTGTTAGCAGTTTCAATAATACATTTATCTGGAATATTGTTAATATAAGTTTGATTTGTGTTTATATCCATATTCATGCTATTTAATAAAAATTAGTCATACATTAAATGATCCAGTGCTACTTGTTTTTTATTAGGTGATGCTTCAATTATTTCATATACTATTTCAGTAATACACATAATTCGAAAAGCATTAGAAATAGTATCGTCTAATATTGCTGTAATACCTATGGTCGTGTCTGCTGATTTATCAAATTTTACGCCAAGACCATGTTTTAAACAAAAAGAGCTAAGTTGATCGGCACGCCTGATAAGAGCAGGAAATAAACCATTTGGCTTACATATCTCTTCTGGTGATATAGCTTTATTGTTTAATGTAAAAGTTACATCAATTTTTCCTATAACTAAGCTTAGTACTTTATAAATATCCATAATTTTTTTAATATTCTTTTTATATTAATAAATATAGCAAATTAATAATAAAGATATATAAATATTACTTTATTATGTTAAAATAATGGCTATTTTGGATATGCTAACCTATTTATAAATTAAGTATATCATTTAGATATAAATTTACAGGAATTTGATTTATGGCACAATATTCGACTAATGAATTTAAAGCAGGATTAAAAATATTAATGGATAACGATCCTTGTAGTATTATTTCTAATGAGTTTGTAAAGCCAGGAAAAGGCCAAGCTTTTAGTAGAGTAAAAATTAGAAATTTGAAAACAGGCCGTGTTTTAGAAAGAACTTTTAAATCAGGTGAGAGTGTTCCAGCTGCTGATGTTGTCGATATTGAAATGCAATATTTATATAATGATGGAAGCATGTGGTATTTTATGGATCCTAATAGTTTTGAGCAATATACAGCAGATAATGTGGCTGTGAGTGATGCTATAAAATGGCTTAAAGATCAAGATATTTGTACTGTTACATTATGGAATGACGTACCATTAAGTGTTGCTTCACCTAATTTCGTAAGTTTATTGATAACACAAACAGATCCAGGTTTAAGAGGAGATACTGCAACAGGAGGGACTAAACCTGCAACTATGGAAACAGGTGCTGTTGTAAAAGTTCCTTTGTTTGTGCAAGAAGGTGAGTTAATTAAAATAGATACTAGAACTGGGGAATATGTCTCACGAATTAAAGAATAAACTTTCAGATAATTTGAAAAGTCTGTGGAGCCCATTAGCCAGTTTTGATGCAATCAAAGCACGAGCTAAGCTATATCAAAATATCCGCAAGTTTTTTGATATGAAGCAAGTTATAGAAGTTGAGACGCCATTACTAGGCTTCACTTCTGTAACTTCACCATATATATCTAGTTTAGAAATTAGTGATAATAAACAAAAATATTATTTACAAACATCTCCTGAATATGCAATGAAGCGCTTTTTGTGTGCTTACTCAAAAAACTCTATCTTTCAAATTTGCAAATCTTTTCGCAAAGAAGAAATAGGTCGCCAGCACCACATAGAATTTTCAATGCTAGAATGGTATCGATTAGATTTTTCTATCTTTGATCTAATGAATGAAACACAAGAATTATTAAAATTAGTTTTGAATAAAGATTTAAATATCAAAAAATATACATATCAAAATATATTTTTAAAATATTTAAGTATAGACCCACTAGAAATATCTTATGATTACTTATTAGCTAGATTCAAAGAGTTAATAAAATTACAAAATAATAATTTATATCAACAATTAACTTTTGATGATATGTTGCAGCAATTATTTTGTAAATATATTGAGCCAAAACTAAAAAGCGTTTATATTTATAATTTTCCTAAAAGCCAAGCAGCATTAGCCAAAATTAATCAAGAAGATTCAAGAGTCGCCAATAGATTTGAGCTGTACTTAAATGGCATAGAGTTAGCGAATGGTTATGATGAGCTATTAGATTACTCTAGTTATAAAAATCGATTTGATTTAGAAAATCAAGAAAGACAACAGCAAAACCTACCTACAATAAATTTAGATTATTTATTATTAGACGCTTTAAAAGAATCAAAAGGCTTGCCAAGCTGTTCAGGAGTTGCATTAGGTTTGGACAGATTATTAATGTTTCTTTTGAATGAAGATAATATTGAAAAAGTTATATCATTTAGGCAATAACTTTTATTGTATATAAATATATTGTGCTTATTAATGAATATTTCATTAAATATTCATTAATAAGTAATATAATATTATGGGTATAAATATATTTATGAAAATAAAAAAATGTTAGTTAATTATAATTTAATATCAGTAGAGCAAAATCACAGTAATCATATATCAATATTCTTTAAAAATATTTTTGAGTGTAAATTTTTTTTTGCAAAGCTTAGATATTTGAGTATAAGAAATACTAACATAAGTTTTACTGTGTTTGATGCTTTGCATTCTGTAATAAACTCAGGGCAGTTAAAAATAAGCTCGACAGGTAAATTTTTTTTTTCTTATAATACCGCGCAAAATACCAAGTTGTTAAGTATTAGTAATCATATTCTACTTAATAAAATGAAATTAGATATTTTGTCAAATATAGAAGAAATGAATCAAATTAAATCTATAGAGATTGCACTTATAATACATATAAAAAAATTAAGATCTTTAGAAAAAAAACAAAATCTAAATTGTTTTATTTTTGATAATAATTCTATAGATACTTTCATAAGTCAGGTTAAACATTTGTTTGATAATGGCATTAGAAGTATTAAATTACAATTTGTACATAATGGAGATGGCGAGCATTGTATTTCTGGGGAGGTAATGATAGATGAAAATGGTGTTGTGAATTTTTTTATAAGTGATTCAATTGAAATTTCTTTAGTTAATTTAATGACTCCTAAAAGTAAAACACTAAATTACAATTATTTAATTAATTTAATTAAAAACAAGTTACCTTTGGCAGATATATATTTATCAAATATACATCTACAAAAATCATTTAAGGGTTGTAAAATTTTTTCTTTAATTTGTGCTTTCCAATTAGCAAATCAAGACAAGCATGGTGTTTGTTTGTATAGGTATATGCAATCTTGTAAATTACAACTTTATCGAGTAAGTCCTATTAAAGTATTGTCTTCTAAAAAAGAAGATCTTGATTGGGCATCTAAGCATTTAATTAATGCTGATGCTCCATTAAGATTTGTTAGAATTATGCAATCTGTGCGACATTTGCAAGAAATAATGATACGGTCTCCAAAAGAAACTTTGATGCCTATTAATTCGAAAAATAAATCATTGAAAGATTCATGCGCACAACATTTTTATATGTTTAATTATCAATTGTGTTTGATTGATTCAGTTCAAAATTTGGAACAATCTAAAATTTTAACTAATCATTTGTCTAAGCATATAGTCTTATTAACAGATCAAAATGAAATATTTTTTTTAGAATTTGGGTATCTGAAGAGAAAACATGGTGTAGTAATAAAACTTGAAAATTTTGACAGATGTAATATACCATTTTGCAATTCAGACAAAATTAATTTGATAGAAAAAGACAAAGACAAAGAATGTATTGATGAAATTATAGATAAAGCTTTATCTTTAGGTCAAATTACTAAAGGAATAAATCAAAGGTTTGAATATAAAAAAGTGAAAATACATCAAGATATAACTCAGTTTTTACAAAAAGTTCATAACATTTCTGATATTGAAAAAATAACACAAATTTATACTGTTACTGGCTTCGTAGAATTTGTTAATAATATTATTAGTAATTATAAAGAGATAAATGATGATAATTTTAAATCAAAGCTTAAGGCAAATTAAGTAATATTCATTGAAATAAGTCCTACTGCTTTTTGAAAAATTATTAATCTTTATTAATTAAACTAATCATAGTTGGGATAAATATTAAAATTAAAAAAGTTGCAAAAGCTAGACCAAAAGTAATTGAAGTTGCCATAGGAATTAAAAATTGCGCTTGTGTTGATTTTTCAAATAATAAAGGGGTTAGACCTGCAATAGTAGTTAAAGATGTTAATAATACCGCTCTTAATCTATCACATGCAGTTTGAATGACTGCTTCTTTATTTGAATCAAAAGATTTTCTTATTGACTTATAATGTAAGATAAAAATAATAGAGTCATTAATAACAATTCCTGCTAGACCAAAAAATCCAAATAAAGATAATATAGTTAAATCAATACCAAGAATAAAGTGTCCTAAAATAGCGCCAATAATACCAAAAGGTATAGTCACTAATACTAAAAAAGGCCACGTAAAAGAAGCAAAAACCCAAGTTAAAATTAAATAAATTAATGCAATAGCTAATATAGCTCCGTATGCCATATCAGATAAAGTTTGAGCTTGATCTTTATTTCGTCCTTTGAATTTATATTTTATATTATATTTTTCGATTAATTTTGGTAAAAATTTATTTACTACGTCAGATATAATTATATTAGCATTATTTTGAGAGCTATCAACATCCGCACTTATACTAATAGATTCGATTCCTGAATCATGTATTACAATATCTAAACCTCTTTCTGTCTTCCAGGTAACAAGGTTTGATAATGGAACAGCGTTGCCATTTTTAGTTGTTATTGGGAAGTTTATTAACGTTGCAAGACTTTGTCTTTGTGCCTTTGGCAATATCACTTTTACTTCTACTTCATTAAATTCTCTGTTAAATATTTGCACAGTATAACCATCAAAAGCTGCTTTTAACTGTTCTGATACATCCTGATAAGTAATGCCTAATCTATGAGCTAATGGGCGTAAAGTAAATATGTTTTCTAATTGACCATAAGGTAGATCATCTTGAGTGTTAAGTACGCCTTTATAAGTATTTAAATGTTTTATTAAATCTAATGAAGCTTGTTTTAAAATTTCATTTGGTTGATTATATAAAACTATGTCAACATCTCCTCCAGGAGGCCCAGCCTTTAATGGAGCTATGTTTAAAGTTTCAATTCCAGATGGCATCTTTATATTTTGACGCCATTTTTTTATAAATTGATTATTAGTTATAGTTCTTTGTTCAGGTGATTTCATCTCTAACCATATACTTGCAACATTACTGCCTGCAAAAGGTGATTTTTCAATAAAAAAAGCTGTGTTTTTGTGAAAAATAGCATTTACAATTAAGTTACCGCCTAGCTGGGCTTCTGTTTTTTCTAAACTAGTTTTAAGCTCACCCATAAAGTCATTGATTTCTCCAATAGGTGTTCCTGAAATAAATCTGACATTTGCATTAATTCTAGTAATTTCCGGATCGGGAAAGAAATTAAATTTTATAATATTTGTAAATACTAAGTTTAGCGTTATAAATGTTATTGCAAAAATAATGACTAAAGTTATTTTAGAATTAGTAACAGCAAGGTCAACAAAAGGTTTGAATTTATTATTTTTAAAATTATCAAAAGCTGAATCTAGTTTGTATCTAACAGATGCCGTGCTTTTTAATTCTTTTTTAGAAAAATGTTTGAAGCTATGGTACAAATGACCAGGTAAAATTAAAAAAGACTCTAATAAAGATGCGATAATAACACATATTACAACAAAAGGGAGTTCAAATAAAAATTTGCCCATAACTCCAGAAATTAGCATCAAAGGTGAAAAGGCAGCAATAGTTGTTAAAGAAGCCGCACTAACTGCTGGCAACATTGTTGCTGTTGCAGCAAGAATAGCTTTAAGAGGAGACATTCCTTGTTCATATTTAGTTAAAGCTTCCTCACCGACAACTATGGCATCATCAACAATAATACCTAAAGCCATTATTAACGCAAAAAGACTAATCATATTAATACTGCCTCCAGCAAAATATAAAATAGACAATGTTGCTAAAAATGCAACAGGAATGCCAGCTGCAACATAAAAAGCAATATGACGATTGAGTAATAAAAATAATATTACAACTAATAGTACTAGTCCAGATGCACCATTTTTAATTAATAAATTAATTCTTTCTTTTAATAACTTCCAGTTTTCAGAAAACGCTACAATTTGAATATTATTAGGTGTATTTTTTTGAGTATTTTTAAGCCAAGTTTGGAATATTTTAGCAGCTTGAAGGCTATCTGATTCTTTTGTTCTTAACAAACTTAAAATAACAGCAGGTTTACCTTTATAAAAAATAAGATGAGAGTCTCTTTCTTGTTGCTCTGATATAGTTCCAATATCTCCAACACGAAGCATGCTGGCTTTATCATCTGTAATAATAGGTAAATTTGCTATTTCATGAGATAGTTTTTTTTGATTTGATGCTCTGATTTGTTGTACTGTACTAGGCTCTTGTAATTTACCTGATGGAATATTCTGATTCTGTTTGTTAATGATTCTACCAATCTCAGGAAGAGATTTTTTTAAGTTATAAAGATTTTTTTTAGATACTTCGATATGAATTTCTTCATCAGGTAGTCCTGATATATCTACCTTGCTAATTCCTGCATTTAATAATTCTCTTTCATAAGTATGAACTAATGATCTAAGTTGGGTTATGTCATTATTTGAACTTATAATAATTTGTGCAACATCTTCATAGAAGATAACTCTAGATATCTCCGGTTGTTCTATTCCATCGGGCAAATTACTAACAAGATTTATTTTATCTTTTACTTCATTTAAAGCTTGCCCCATATCTGTTCCAGGCATGAATTCTACGTTAATAGAAGATAAGTTTTCTGATGAAGTTGATGTAAGTTCTTTTAGATAATTTATACTGCGCAACTCTTGCTCTAATGGTCTTGTTATACTTTCAGAGACATCTTTAGCATTAGCTCCAATCCATTGAGTTTTAACACTGATAACTTCTACATTAAAATCAGGGAAAAATTGTGTGTTTAAGTTTTTAAGAGCCCATAAACCAGAAATTATAAATAATAGCATTAAAACATTTGCGGCAACTGGGTGGTAAGTACATAACGCTATAAATTTAGGTAACCTAGTTTTCATGTGGAAAATTTAACTTTACTTGTTTTAACAATTTTGACAGGTAATCCTTCATTTGCTGTTGCAAGGGTTGAAACAAGAATAAGATCATTGGGTTTTAAATCTGAGCTTTTGATAATTAAATATTCTTTATTATTAACATAATCAATACCAAGTATGTTTATTTTAATTGATTTAAGTTTGGAGTCACTTATCTTATATATAAATTTATCATGATATATAGCAGAAAGAGGAATTAAGTAGCTATTAGGTATCACCGGCATAGTTACTTGAACTTTTACTGTTTTTCCAATTATAGCCAATGGGGGAGTATTATCTTTAAATCTAAAAATAGCATCGGCGCCACCTTGGTTAAGTCTTGTTATTGCTGAAATATTTAATAAATCAAGAGTATATAACGTGTTGTATATTTCTGTGATACCAGTTGTGATTTTTTTAGCTTTAGTTGCTTGATAAATTTCTGAAACATAAAGCTCAGGAATTTGGCACCTAATTTCTGTTTTATTATTGTCATGTAGTTCAATTAGAGTTTGTCCTGGTTCCGCTTTTGAGCCTTTTGCTGCATTAATTTGAGTGATATATCCATCAATAGGGGATGTAATATTTGATCTTTTAAGATCTAATAATAAATTATCTAATTCATTATTAGCTTGTTGTAATTGATGTTTTAATTCAGATTTTTTTATAGGATGAGTATCTATTTCTTTTTGTCTATTTATTGTTGCTAATTGAGAGTTTTCTAAATCAAATAAAGCATCGTCTGCTTGTTTTTTAGATATAGCTTGTTTCTTTTGTAACTCTTCAAATCTTGAAACATTTTTTTTGGCAATTTTTAATTTATGTTTTTCAGCTTTTAAAAGTTGTTGATCAAATTCATAGTTTTTATCTAAAAGAGCTATTTTTTGATTAATAGATTGAATTTTGTTTTTTTGTAATTCAATATCATTGTGTAATTCTTCGATGTTAAGTTTAATTAATAATTTGCCTTGTTTAACATATTCTGTTGTGTGAACTAATACTTCATCAACATAAGTATTAATAGGAGATTTCAATTTAGTTATATATGGATTAATGATCGTTCCAAAGAGATTTATTTTTGGGTTGTTATTAGTTATTTGTAATTGAAGTACGCTTATAGATGTTAAATTTTTTTTTACTGATTTTTTTTCGGCAGAACTTTTGAATACATACATCATCAAAGTAACTAAAATTACGGCTAATAATAATGAAAAAATAATAATCGAGCTTCGAGTTTTTGATAAAGAATTTGTAATCATATTTAAAATATTTAAATTAAGTTTAATATTTTCTTATTACTTGTATAATAGTATATTAAGTCAAAATTAAATACTAATACTAAAATTATAGAGGGTATTTTGTGTCAGCAGATATATCAATTACTAGTTTATTTTTAAATGCTACTTTGTTTGTCAAGTTAATAATGTTTGTTCTTTTATCTATGTCAATTATGTCATGGGCTATTATCTTTAAAAAAATATTAATATTTAGAGAAATTAAAAACAGAGATCATAAATTTAGATCTAAATTTTGGAATGCTCGAGATATATTTGATTTTTATAAAAGCATTAAAGCTAAAAAAGAAACGGTTGGGAGTGAATTAGTTTTTAAAGAAGGATTTGCTGAATTTATTAAATTAAGGAAAGTAACTAACGCACCTAGTAATGTAATTTTAAGCTCAGTAAAACAACATTTACAAGGAACTGTTCATAAGATAGCCTTAAAGCTTGAAGAAAATGTATCATCATTAGCCACAATAGCATCTGTTAGTCCATATATTGGGTTGCTAGGAACTGTGTGGGGCATTATGCATTCTTTTATTTCAATAGGTAGTGTTCAGCAAGCAACTCTAGCAATGGTCGCTCCTGGTATAGCAGAGGCTTTAATAGCAACAGCAATGGGTTTATTAGTGGCTATCCCTGCATCGGTTGCATATAACAGATTTTCAAGTCAAATTAATTATAGTGTAAATCAAATGGAGCTTTTTTCAGATAGATTATTTGGGGTTTTGCAGCATGAAGTTTATAGCAAAAATGTTGCATCTAATAATAATCAGACAACAGAGCAAGTTGTATAAAATATTTTTTAAATTTATTTAAAGGTTTTTTAAAGTAAATGAGTCGATATAAAAAACAAAAGTTTGTCTCAGAAATAAACATCGTTCCTTATGTTGATGTAATGTTAGTTCTGCTAGTTATATTTATGGCAACGGCGCCTTTATTAACACAAGGTGTAAAAGTAGACTTGCCTCAAGCTAAAGCAAAAATTATAGCGCAAGACAATACTATACCTATTATTGTCTCGGTTGATTATAAAGGTCATTATTTTTTAAATATTAGTGAAAAACCTAGTGAGGAAATAATTCCTAAAGATTTAGTTTTGAGAATTGCTGCAGAGCTTAATATTGATAAGAACAGGCAGGTTATGGTTCAGGGTGACAAAACAGTTGATTATGGCAAAATTGTAACGGCAATGGCTTTATTGCAACAGGCAGGAGTTAATAATGTTGGGTTAGTCACTGACCCGAATATAAGTTGAGAGAAAAGATCATGAGAAGTCATAAATTAAGCATTAATAACAAAAATAATCAAAAAAACCAATTTAAATATTTAGGATTTTCATTATTATTTCACCTATTATTGGTTTTTATATTATTAGCAAATGTTGTAATAATTAGTAAAAGTGATAACTATAAAAGTTTTATATCAAGTAATACCAAAAGTAATCAAATAAAAAAAAATTCTCAAGTTGAACCAATTAATGCAGTTACGATTGCTAAAGATGATATTGAGCGTGAAGTTGCTAGAATTAAACAGCTTGATATTAATAAAAAACAAAAAGAAGAAAGTAGAGTTAAAGATTTAAATAGTAAAATAGCTGCTTTAAATAAAGCTAATAATTTAGCTAAGAAAAAATATAATAAGATTAAGCAAGATGAACAAAATACTTTGTTAAGTTTACATCGTAAAAAAAATTCCCTTGAAAAATCATTAACCGAGATGGAAGCTAAAAAACAAGAAGCTTCAGAAGAAGTTAAAATTGTTAAACAAAGAGCAGATTATTTAAAAAAGAAATTACAAAAAGAAGCCGCTAGGAAAAGATTATTAGCCGAGCTTCAAGAAAAGCAAGAAAAGCGTATGTTAGATATTCTATCTGAAGAAGAGAAAGGATTAAATCAAGAACAAGAGAAATTATCATTAAAAAAGCAACAAATAGTAAAATTTATAATATTGCAACGCAATAAAGTATCTAAAAATTGGTTGGCTCAGGATCATTTTATTGGTAAAAACTTAGAAACTAAATTAGAAATCGCTTTGAGTTCTTCTGGAGAAGTTTTATCAGTAAATATCATTAAAAGTAGTGGTGATGGGGCATTAGATTTATCTGCTAAAAATGCTATTTTGAAATCATCTCCTTTGCCAGTACCAAATGAAAGAGAGATTTTTGAAGAGTTTAAAAAATACAGATTTACATTTAAACCAGACGAACTAAAAATGATAAATTAAAAAATAATAAATCAAAACATAATACACCAAAGGATTTTAAACAATAGAATGCGAATATCATATGCTATTTTAAGCAAATTAACTTTTATTATTTTGTTTAATATTCTATCTATAAATTCAAGTTATGCTATTTTAGATATTGAAATTACTAAAGGCGTAGAGGCCGCTATACCTATAGCAATAGTTCCTTTTAAATATGAATTTTTAAATACTCAAGAGAAACTAATTGGTAGCTCAGATTTATCAGAAAAGATATCTAAAGCAGAAAAAATTGAAAATATTGTAACTTTAGATCTATACAGAAGTGGTTTGTTTAGACCTATACAAACTAAAGATTTAATTCAAAAGCCAACTGATATAAAAGAAGTTAATTATTCTTATTGGCGAAATCTTGGTGTTGAGAATGTAATCATTGGTACAGTAAAAGAAATTGAGCAAGATAAATATGAAGTACGTTTTAATCTAGTTGATATTTATAATATACCAACAAGTAATAAATCCAGTTTAGGAACTTCTTTTTTGTCAAAAAATTATGAAGTTAACAAAAAAGGATTCAGAAAGTTAGCGCATCACGTGAGTGATGTGATTTTTGAGTCTTTAACCGGAATAAAAGGTACTTTTTCTACAAAAATAGCCTATGTTAACGTTAACTGGAAATCTGATAATAAAATAGATAATTATGTTTTAGAGGTTGCTGATTTTGATGGTTTTAATCCTCAGCAAGTTGTTGTTAGTAGTGAGCCAATTATGTCTCCTGTATGGCATCCTAGTGGCAAGAAAATTAGTTACGTTACTTTTGAGAATAAAAAAGCAGAAATTAAGACATTAGATCTTCGTACTGGACAAACTAAATTAATAACTTCTTTTAAAGGAATTAATGGCGCTCCTGCATGGTCTCCTGATGGTAATAAGCTGGCTTTAGTTTTATCTCAAGATGGTAATCCTAATATATATATTTTAGATGTAAAAACTAAAAAGCTTAAAAAAGCGACTAATGGTTGGTCTATTGACACTGAGCCAAGATGGCTTCCTAGTGGAGATAGCATTATTTTCACATCAAATAAAGGCGGAAGTCCTCAAATATATAAATACAGTTTAAAAAGTGGCAAAACTAACAGGGTTACTTTTAATGGAGGATATAACGCAAGAGGAAGTGTTGCTGCTGATGGAAAAACATTGGTTATGCTTCATAAAAACGAAGATGGTTTTAAAATAGCAATGCAAAACTTAGATACAGGCGAAGTAAAAATTTTAACAGATACAAGTTTAGATGAGTCCCCAAGCTTATCACCTAATGGCAATCAAATTATTTATTCTACAATGGATAATAATAAAAGAATTTTAGCTGCAATATCATTAGATGGTAGTGTGCAGTTAAAGCTACCAGCTCGAAAAGGGGACGTGCGCGAACCAACTTGGTCGCCATTTTTATAAATATAATAATTGGAGATATATGATGAAAAAAATTAAATTGTTAGGCCTTTGTGCTGCATTACCTTTGTTATTTATTACAGGCTGTAGTAAAACCAATCAAAATGACATGAACTCTAGAAAAGGTGGTTATGCATCTAATTCTTCAGATGAGTCTTATGTTAGAACTAATGGCATGGATGATTCTAATTATGCTCTAAAAGGCACGAAAAAATCAGGTGTGCAAGTTGTTTACTTTGATTTTGATAGAAGTAGTTTAAAAGGCGGGGCTGATGATGTTGTTGCGGAGTATGCTGCTTTTTTATTAGCTAATCCTAATACTAAATTGCGTATTGAAGGGCATACTGATGAAAGAGGCAGCAGAGAATATAATATTGCTTTAGGTGAAAGAAGAGCAAAAAGTATTTCAAAAATTTTAGCATCTCATGGCGTGCCTAGTAATAGATATGAAATAATTAGTTACGGTGCTGAAAAACCAGCGGTTAGAGGTCATGACGAAAATTCTTGGAGTAAAAATCGTCGCGCTAATCTTTCTGTTGGAAATAAATCTGTTGGGTAATGATTATCTACCTTTCCCATCAGTGGGAAAGGTAGCTTAAGAAGAGTTAATTATAAATAATTTAATTAGGCTAAATAATATGAATAAAATTTTTATAAAATCTTTAGTTTTTAGTCTTTGGTTTAGTAGTTATAATATATTAGCAGTTGCTGAAGTTATTGATTCATCGGAATTTTTAGACTTAAATAATGGCCAAGATGTAGAAATTATTACAGATTTAGAATCAGGCTCAGTTAATCAAAATTATCAAGAAACAAATAGTAAAAATCAGCCTGAGGTATCAGAACAAGATATTCAAGTTAGCCAGGATGTCGTTAGTGATTTTGATAATAGTAGTTTAGAAGATAAAGAAGAGAGCTCTAGAAATTCATTTCAGACCAAAAAATATGATATTAGCAATTTATCTATTCCTTCAAGAATGACAAGATTAGAAAATATTTTAGATGCACAAAATTATTATAAACAAGAAAGTGTTATCCAAGAACTAAGAGCAGATATTCAGAAATTAACTGGAAAATTAGAAGAGCAAGAGCATAGGTTTACACAGTATCAAAAGCAGCAAGAATTATTAAGTAAAGATAAAGAAAGAAGGTTAGATAATATAATCGCATCTCTTAAAAGCAATAAAAATAGTAATTTTGTCTTACATGATAATGACACTAATACTAATAGTGCAGTTAATACAGAAAAAGATGTTTATACCCAAGGCTATGATTATTTAAAATCAAAACAATACGATAAAGCCGCTTATCAATTGCAAGGGTATCTTAAAAAATATCCAGATGGTAAATATGTTGATAATGCTAATTATTGGTTAGGAGAAGTATATTTATTACAGTCAAATTTATCAGGGGCCATGGATGCTTTTAATACTATATTAACTAAACATCCAAAAAGTGAAAAAGCTAAAGAAGCCTTGCTTAAAAAAGGTATTGTATATATTTATCAACAAAATTTTGTTGATGCTAAGAAGACTTTTGAGAATCTTAAAAAACAATACCCTAATACAGTTGTAGCAAGATTAGCTGAATCAAGATTGCAGCAAATAAAAGAACAGCTTGAATAAAATATAAAAATATAATATTATTTTGATTACATTATTGTAATATAGCTGAATGATATAAATAATATTATATTTCCTTATGAGCATAATCCCAGATACGAAAAAGCGTGATTTTACTAATACTCTAAGAATTACCGAAATTTTTTACTCTTTGCAAGGGGAGACTCGGACTATAGGGCTGCCTACTGTTTTTGTTAGATTAACAGGGTGTCCATTAAGATGTGGGTATTGTGATACAGAGTATGCTTTTTTTGGTGGTAAAATTCAAACAATAGATAATATTATTAATACTATAGCTAAATATAAAGCTAAATATATTACAGTAACAGGTGGAGAGCCATTAGCTCAAAAAGGTTGTATTAAGCTTTTAGAAAAGTTATGTGATTTAGATTATAGAGTCTCTTTAGAAACAAGTGGGGCTCTTGATATATCTAATGTTGATAAAAGAGTTGTTACAATACTAGATTTGAAAACCCCAGGCTCAAAAATGAGCAATAAGAATTTATATACTAATTTAGATTATTTAGATCAAAATAAAGATCAAATTAAATTTGTTCTATGCGATTACCAAGATTATCTTTGGGCTAAAGAAATAATATCTAAATATAATTTAATTAATAAAGCAGAAGTATTATTATCCCCAAGTTTTGGTGAAGTTGATTTAAAGGACTTAGCTAAATGGATTTTAGAAGATAACTTACAAGTTAGAATGCAATTACAATTGCATAAGTATATTTGGGGTGATGAGAAAGGACGTTAATAATTAAAAAAAAATAAAAAAAATTAATAAAAATTATTGACATAAAATATCAGGAATATATAATATACACATATTCAACGATGGGTCGTTAGCTCAGTCGGTAGAGCAGTTGGCTTTTAACCAATTTGTCGCAGGTTCGAACCCCGCACGACCCACCATCATGTTTTAGCTGAATTTTTTATTAAATCCAATAGTTATCTTAAGACCAGTTTTACTATACTCAGAGTCATCTAGTTCTATAGTAGCCTTGTGTAAATCTATAATCTTTTTAACAATAGACAAGCCTAAACCGGTACCAGATTCTTGTGTGCCTAGTGTTCTGTAGAATCTATCAAAAACTCGCATCCTTAATTCTTTTGGAATGCCTGGACCACTATCAGTTATTTCTATGAAAACTTTTTTATTTTTACTAAATAATTTAATCCAAACTTTTTGGTTGTTTTCAGGGTTATTTGGGGTATACCTAATAGCATTATCTATAATATTTCTAAATAAGATGCTTAGGCTAGTTTTATTTGCTTGAATACTAGGTAACTTATCATCTGATAAAAATTGAAGAATCACATTTTTGTGATTTGCATATAATTCTAGTTCAGGTAATAATTCTGCAATAACTATTTTTAAATCGCAATTTATAATGTTATTTAACATTTGAGTCGAAGATATTTTACTTAGCTCTAGTAATTGATCTATAACATGAGCACAGCGTCCAGCACTTCGAATTACTTGTTCTAAAGCATGTTTTTGTTTGTCTGGATTTGGCTCTCTTAGAGCTATTTGAGTTTGCAGTTTTAGACCCGCAATAGGAGTTCTTAATTCATGGGCTGCATCTGCGTTAAATTTTTTTTCTCTATCATAGGTTTCTTGTAAAATATGAAATAAGTTATTTATAGATTTAATTAAAGGTAATATTTCCTTAGGAATATTATTTTCTGTAATAGGGGCTAGATTTTTAGGATTGCGCTGGCTAATTTTATCAGACACAATAATTACTTTATTCATAAAGTGATTAATTAATACCATAATAATTATAAATATTAATATGATAGTTATAATTATAGGAATTATTTTATTAACTAATAATTGTTGAATAGTTTCTTGTCTAGTTTCTTCTAGATGAGCTACTTGAATGATGATGTTATTATTACTGCTAATAAATGTAAAAACTAACCAAGCTTTTTTATCAATAATATTAGTGCTAAATCCTGCTTTATCTATTGGAGCTAAAGAGTTTTTCGTTGGATTGGCTCTTGAATATAATAATAACTCGTTTTGTTTATTTCTAATTTGAAATATAGTTTTAAGATCTCCACTTTTACTATATTTTTTAATAGTATCAGTTAATTCTTGTTGATCTATATTTTCGGTTAAAGATGTTTTAGCAACCGCCTCTACAGAGAGGTTTAGTTTTTTTTGAATATCTTTTAATATATTTTTATTTACATTAATAACCGAATAGATTGAGTTTAAATCTCTTGCTTTACTTAATAGCTGAACATTATAAAAAGATTCTATAAAATCCTTATTTTTATAATAAGACCAAACGATATAAAAAGTATTAATTATAGCAAGAGCTATAAAGACATAAATTAATAGTAACGACTTTATTGATTTCATTTATACTGCTTTTACATATCTTTAGGTTTGTCTATAATATATCCAATTCCTCTGATAGTCCTGATAATATTACTAGGTAATTTTTTTCTTATATTATGAATATGAACCTCAAGAACATTACTATCAATGTCTTCATCTAAACCATATAGGTGTGAAGTTAATTTTTCTTTAGTTAAAACTTTACCCATATTTTCAGCAAGTTTAGCTAAAAGCTGAAATTCTTTTTTGGGTAGATTTATCTCTTTATCATTGTATTTAATAATATGAGTATTTGTATCAATAGAAATACCTTGAATATTGATTGAATCTTGCATTTTATTAGTGCTTCTGCGATGTAAAGCTCTAATTCTTGCTAGTAGTTCATCAATATCAAAAGGTTTAGTCATGTAATCATCAGCACCAAGATTAAGACCAGATAACTTGTCTTCTTTTGAATCTTTTGCTGTTAGAATAATAACTTTAGTCTTAACGCCTTTATTTCTAATGGAATGTAAGATAGAAGCGCCTTCTTTTCTTGGCAGGCCTAAATCTAGAATACAAAGATCATAATCTATATCTTTTAAAGCACTTTCAGCTTCAATACCATCCTTAAGCCAATCAACAACATAGCCTTCTTGTTTAAGGCCAGATTTCAGGCCATCCCCTAAAATATCATCGTCTTCTACTAATAAGATATACATATGAAGCTCTCGTAAATTTTTAATAGTCAATTAATATACTAAAGTATATTTTAAATTATAGTATATTTTTATTAAAAATAGAAAGAGGTGTATAAGATTTGAATAAATTTTACTTAAAATTTATTTAAGATAAAAAAAATGGATAAGCTAAGCTTATCCATTTTATAATGCAGTTTTATAGCTCTAGTAAATTACTATATTAATCTTCCCACTCAAGGGCTCCACCAGTTTGATACTCAATTACTCTTGTTTCAAAGAAATTTTTCTCTTTTTGTAAATCTAATAATTCACTCATCCATGGAAAAGGATTTTCTGCACCAGGATAAATTTCATCTAATCCGATTTGAGCGCATCTTCTATTTGCTATAAATTGTAAATATTCTAAGAACATTTTTGCATTTAGACCTAATATTCCACGAGGCATAGTGTCTACTGCATATTGATATTCCAGCTCAACAGCTTCTTTAATCATTGCGACTACTTCTTCTTGCATTGCTTTATCCCAAGTTTCAGGATTTTCTATTTTTATTTGGTTGATGACATCAATACCAAAATTTAAATGCATCGATTCATCACGTAAAATATATTGCAATTGCTCAGCTGTGCCTACCATTTTATTACGGCGACCCAATGCAAATACTTGTACAAAACCAACATAGAAGAAAATGCCTTCAAAAGTAACGTAAAACGCAATAAGATCTCTTACTAGTCTTTTATTTGTTTCAGGTGTACCTGTTGTAAAGTTAGGATCTGATAAGCTTTGTGTATATTTTAATGCCCAAGAAGCTTTATTAGCAACAGATGGAATTTCGCGATACATATTGAACATTTCAGCTTCATCTAATCCTAAAGATTCAATAATATGCTGGTAAGAATGTGTATGTAATGCTTCTTCAAAAGCTTGTCTTAATATGTATTGTCTGCACTCAGGATTAGTAATATGTCTATATACTGCTAATACTAAGTTATTTGCAACTAGAGAATCTGCTGTTGAAAAGAAACCTAAACAACGTTTAACTAAAGTTCTTTCATCGTCAGTTAAGCCATTAGGATCTTTCCATAAAGCGATATCTAAAGACATATTAATTTCTTCAGGCATCCAGTGATTTGCACAAGCATCTTTATATTTTTGCCAAGCCCAAGGATATTTAAAAGGAACTAATTGGTTTACATCAGCATCACAATTAATCATTTGTTTATCGCTTACTTTAACAGCAGAAGCACCCATTTCTATGTTGCCAAGGCCTGTTGCCGCATTATTTATAGATTTTGGCATAATTTTTATCTCCATGTTTTTAATTTTTAAAAAGGTCTCTCCTCACTATGGAGGAGAGTTTAATATTTACTGGCAAGACTCACAATCAGGATCATCAATTGAACATGTTTGACTCACAACATTTTGAACTGAATTTAACTCATGTGAATTAATAGTCGATTTTTCAACAGCTGTTGCACCTTTACTTCTTAAATAATAAGTTGTTTTAAGGCCAGACGTCCAAGCTAGTTTGTACATTGTATCTAGCATTTTACCAGAAGGTTGTTCTAGATATAAGTTTAAAGACTGCCCTTGATCTATCCATTTTTGTCGTCTAGATGCAGCGTGTATCATACATAATGGGTCTAATTCAAAAGCTGTTGCATATTTAGCTTTAATATTATTAGGAATTCTAGTAATGCTTTTTAAGCTACCATTAAAATACTTTAAATCATTAACCATCACGTTATCCCATAATTCTAGTTCTTTTAAGTCATTCACTAGATATGGGTTTATTACTGTAAATTCGCCTGATAAATTTGATTTAACAAATAAGTTTTTATAAGTAGGCTCAATAGATTGACTAACACCACATATATTAGAAATAGTAGCTGTTGGAGCTATAGCTAAAACATTTGAATTTCTAATGCCATGTTGTTTTAATTCTTTTCTAACAGCATTCCAGTCTAATGTACTAGATGTATCAACATTAAGAAACTTACTATCACGAGATTTTTGTAATAACTCTATAGAATCTATAGGTAAAATTCCTTGATCCCATAATGAGTTTTTATATGTTTTATAACTGCCACGCTCTTTAGATAATTTAATTGAGGCTCTTATTGCATAATAACTAATTAGTTCCATTGATTCATCGGCAAAGTCTATAGCTTTTTGTGAGTCATAAGGAATATCTAGTTTATACAAAGCATCCTGAAACCCCATAACTCCCATTCCAATTGGTCTGTGCTTTAAATTAGAGTTTTCAGCTTGTGGTACAGAATAAAAGTTAATGTCTATAACATTATCAAGCATGCGAATTGCTGTAGTTATAGTTTTTTCTAATTTAGTTTTATCTAATTTACCATCATCTGTAATATGTTGAGGTAAATTAACTGAACCTAAATTACATACAGCTATTTCATCAATAGATGTATTTAAAGTAATTTCAGTACATAAATTAGAGCTATGTACAACACCAGCATGTTGTTGAGGTGATCTGATATTACATGGATCTTTAAATGTAATCCAAGGATGACCTGTTTCAAAAATCATACTTAACATTTTGCGCCATAAAGTTTTAGCAGATATAGTTTTGAAGCATTTAATTTTACCTTCTTTAGCCGCTTTCTCATATTCTGTATATTTTGTAACAAAAGCATCTCCATATAAATCATGCAAATCAGGAGTTTCATCAGGAGAAAATAAAGTCCAAGATGTATCAAGATGAACACGCTCCATGAATAAATCAGGAATCCAGTTTGCTGTATTAATATCATGAGTACGGCGACGCTCATCACCAGTATTTTTTCTAAGCTCTAGAAATTCTTCTATATCCATGTGCCAAGTTTCAAGATAAGCACACAATGCACCTTTTCTTTTACCACCTTGGTTTACCGCAACTGCAGTATCATTAGCAACTTTGATAAATGGTACAACACCTTGAGATTTACCATTAGTGCCTTTAATATGAGCATTAAGGGCGCGAACTGGAGTCCAATCATTGCCAAGCCCACCTGCATATTTAGATAACAGAGCGTTATCTTTTATTGCATCATAAATTCCAGCTAAATCATCTGGTACTGTTGTTAAATAACAGCTTGATAATTGTGATCTTAAAGTTCCAGAATTAAATAAAGTAGGAGTTGAGCTCATAAAATCAAATGTAGATAGATTTAAGTAAAACTCAATCGCTTTTTCATTCTTATTATCTTCATTTAAAGCAAGCCCCATTGCAACACGCATAAAAAAGGCTTGAGGCATTTCTAAACGTATACCATCTGTATGTAAGAAGTAGCGATCATATAAAGTTTGCAGGCCTAAATAAGTAAATTGTAAATCTTTATCTGCAATAATTGCTTTACCTAGTTTATCTAAATCAAAAGATAATAACTTTGAATCTAATAATTCAACATCAATTCCTTTTTGAATAAATTTTTTGAAATATTCAGGATATACTGCAGCCATTTCTGTTTGAGTTATATCATTTTGTAAATCCATTGCTTTAAGAGTTTCTGTCCTTAAAGTATGAAGTAATAACCTTGCTGTAACAGAACTATAATTAGGCTCTACTTCTATTAATGGTCTTGTTGCCATAATCATGGATTTATAGACATCTTGAATAGGAACTTCATTATATAAATTTTTCACAGAATCATTAAAAATTTTATCAGCATTAACCGATTCTAGATCAAAGCATGCTTCTTTCAATAGTTTGAGAAGATGTTCTTCTGGAAGAGGAGCTATTTCTCCTGACTCAAGTTTTACTTTAATATCGTGTTTATTTTTTTTAGCGGCTGTTTGTTGTTCTAGCTCTCTTGCTTTATTATGTTCGGCTCTATATAAAATATAAGATCTTGCTACTTCATAGTCGCCTTTGCGCATTAAAGATAATTCAACTTGATTCTGAATGTCATATTCTATATCTAGAACACCACCACTAGGCATTTTTTCTTTAAATATTTTATTAATTCCAGCTGTTAATTCTGCAACAATATTATGAATTCTAGAAGACTTTGCTGCATTTGAGCCTTCTATTGCAAGATAAGCTTTTGTGATTGCTACGGAAATTTTATTTTCATCATAAGGAACAACTGCTCCATTTCTTTTAATGACTTTTAGTGTGCCAGGTTTTTGAGCCGAGGCTACTGTTTCTGTAAAATTTTGCAAATTATTATTTTTAATAGATGATGACATGAAATTCTCCGTTAATTAATAAAATTAAGCCAGCAATTCTAAATTCTTAAATATACCATATATAGTGGTCTGTTAACTTCTAATAACAAGATAGAGTGTATTTCAACAAAAAGCAAGTGGATAAATATGTGGATAAGCTTGTGGATAAATTGTGGATTTGCTCTTAATACTTATAAAGTCATTTGTTATTAAATCGAATTTTACTATTAAAAATTAATACCTTGCTATACTTAATATTAAGAAGTCGTTTTTGTAAATTTTCTAAAAAAAATAAAAAAAAAATTAAAAAAAATTAAAAAAAATAAAAAGTTTTATGAATGATTTATTGATATTAATTCTCGCCTGTATTTTAAGTAGTGTAATAACTATTTTTTTTGTTTTATTTGCCAAAAATATAAAGGCATTAAATCATAAAAAACAAGTTAGTTCGTTATTTAATTTGGTTAAAAAAAATCGATTAAATCATGCTAAAAAGCTTAAAGAGCTTTTTATTAAAAATGATGAGAATCTTGATAATATCGAACAAAAAATTATTAAGTTTTTAAATTTAGAGCAAGCATTTTTTATTGAAATAACTAAAGCGTTGTTAGGAAATAATAAATATAGTTTGAATTTGTTATATAAGTCCTATAGTGAATTATATACTTATTTACAGCTATTATTTGAAGAAAATTTTTATGCCCATAATCAGGCTAAAAGTAAACAACAATTATCTGAAATATCTAATAAAGTTCACTTACAAGAAACTAATAATTTATTACGAGGAAATTTTAAATTTAATATACCAAGCGGAAAAGAGCTTATATCTAATAAGAGCTCTAATAGTTTAAATGATTTATACCAAAAATTTTATTTAGAAAAAGATAAAAATATTCAAGTCAGGTTCAATGACAAAATAGACAATGGTTTATTTGGAAATCTTGATGATAATGACTCTGATTATTATTATAAAAAACTTGGTTTGGAATTAAATAAAAAAATTATACACTCAAATAAACAAAATAATGTAGCTATCAATAATAGATATAAAATTGATAGCTTATCTAGTAAAGATGAAAGGGTGTTAATTGTTAAAAATCTAACTGATGAAACAGAAGAAGTTTAATCAGCTTGATGTCTTTCACGCATTTCAGAAAGAGTTTTGCATTCTATGCATAAAGTAGCAGTAGGCCTTGCTTCTAATCTTCTTAAGCCAATTTCCTCACCACATTCTTCACAATAGCCAAAATCTTCTGAGCCAACACGATTTAAACTTTCATCAATTTTTTTGATTAGTTTTCTTTCTCTATCACGGTTTCTTAGTTCAATGCTAAACTCTTCTTCTTGAGATGCTCTATCATTTAAATCAGAATAGTTTACCGAGTCTTTTTTCATATGAGATACAGTTTTATCAACTTCTTGCATTAGCTCATTTTTTAAATTGCCAAGCATCCCTCTAAAATGTTCTTTTTGGTTCTCATTCATATAAGCTTCACCGTTTTTCATCGTATATGGCTTGTATGAATGATTAAGGTCCATGTTATTATCAGTTTTAGTCATTTTTATAATCTCCATCTAAAAACTTAACTATATGATTTTATTGTAAAAAAATATCAATTAAAATCCGTAGGTTTAATATTACCATTCTGTGTCTAATTTTCAAAGTGAAAATTTATGGCGCAGTATACTTATAGCACAATTAACTTAAGTATGACCAAATAAATTATATTAATGTTCCTTTTTTAATACATTTAATTAGTTATTTAATTTTGATAAATCAAGACAGAACTTTTCTTCTTGCTTTGATAACTCATCTTGGTTTTCTAATTGTTTCTCTAATACAGCATGAGTTGCATCAGATACATTATTAGGATTTTCTGCTCTTTTAGTTATTCTTGTTTTCAAAATATCAGGGTCATTTTCAAGGCTTGCAATACCAAATTTTGCCCCTATTTCTTGAGTTAATTGATAAAATTTATCTCTATAATGTTTTTTCAAGAAAGTCGCATCTACAACTACAGAGTAACCAGTTTTCAATAAGAATTTGGCTTCTTCAAGTAGTTTATCATAAGTTTTTTCTGTAAATTCTAAATTATAGATATTTGCATCATGTGATTTTTCATAAGGATGTAAATTAGCTAAGCGCTTTCTTTCTATGTCTGAGCTTACATGAATTAATTGGTATTTTTCTGATAATAATCTACTTATGTGTGTTTTGCCACTGCCTGATGCTCCATGAGTAATAACTAAAGTAGGTACAGGCTTGGTTATATATTTTAGTGCAAGATCAATATATTTACGATATTGCTCAAAATATTCAGTACCTTTATCTTTTTGGAGTAAGTTGATTTTAGCTCTAACAATTGCTCTATAGCTTAAATAATATGGCAAAATAGCTAAAGATTGATAATCACCAGTATATTGTAAGTATTTGTTTAATAATCGATAACTATACTCATCACAATTATTAAAATCTAAATCCATAATTAAAAAGCCAACATCGGCAATAGTATCAATCCAATGGAATGTTTTATTAAATTCAATACAATCAAATATAATAGGTTTATTATTATGTAAAATAATATTACCTAAGTGCATGTCACCATGGCAGGCTCTAATTAGCTTATTTTTTTTTCGTTTTACAAAATGGTCAAATCTTTTTTCATAGAAATTTTTAGCCCATTTAGAAATTTTATCTAAATTATCAAAATCTTCTTGTTCAGTTAATAATTCCCTAATTTGAGTAAAATTTTCTATCACAGGCTTTTTTAATTGCTCTGGGGCACCAAGTAATTCATTTGGTGGATTATTTTTAGCTTTTACATGAAATTCTGCAATTTGCATTGCTAGATTATCAATATGAAACCTTTTTATTTTATACGGTTTTTTAATTAGAGTAATAAATAATTCATCTTGCGAAAATTCATTCATTTTTAAAGTGTATTCTATGACATTATCATTTTCAGAAACATCATTAATGTTTTTTAATGTGATTTTATTATTGGTTTCAATAATAGCCATAACACCAATATATAGTTCTCCTGCAAGGGCTTGGTTAAGCACAAACTCAAGTTTGCAGTATTTTTTGCGTTTTTCTAAAGTTGTATAATCTAAGAAGCCAAAATCGACGTCTTTTTTTATTTTATAAGCATATTTACCAGTTAATATAACCCATGATGCGTGCGTATCAAGGACTCTTATCTTATTAACTTGATGTTTGAAGATATCTTTAGCGCTTTGAGAAGTTAGAGTCTCGATTAAGCTGTTTTGTAACACAAGATTATACCTTTTAAAAAAACAGAACAAGGTAAGGATTTTACCTTTTATTTGTATTACAGTAAATCTTTATAGTGTTATAAAATCAAAAATAAAAAACAAGCGTGCAAAAAACTCTAAAACATAATCTGTGAAGTAATAATAATTATATTTGCTGACTTTATTATAGGATAATGGTAAGTTAGTTAAGCTAAGCATCATTGTTTTTTGCTATTAGTGCTATTAAAGGGTATAGAGGTATTTTATTGTGGCGAATTCTGATAATCCAAAAGAAGACTTGTTTTTAAATGCAGCAATTAGTGTTGAGGCTGAAAGTGAAGTTGAGCAAGTGATTGAAGAAGATAAAGAAGTTGATGAGAAAAATTTTAATCTTAATCATAGTGCTATATTAGATAAACAAGCTTTTTTAAGAAAAATTCAAGCTAAAAACTTTAAAGATTTAGATGATAATGAATATCCTTCTTTATTAGAATCTAATAATTTTTGGGATGCATGGATAGGCGGCAATAATTTTTTTACAGCACAAGCGAAATATCTAGGTTCAGACTTATGTGAATTTTTGTTAAAACATAAAGACAAGTTTGAATATGGTCTAGACTTAAAGCATTTGCCCGCAGGTTTTTTTTGGCGTAAAAGTAATTCAGAGCAATTATTACCTGATGTTTTAGATTATGATAAATATTATGCTGAAGTGCAATTTAGAGCAAATAAAATATCTAAGCTTGCTGTAAATTGCGATACTGAGTCACTTGATACAATTGAAAGTATAGATTTAGATATTGATAGTATTATTGATGATTTTGATGCACTTAATAAATCTTGGTGGGAATGTTTATATGATGCTCATAATAAAACAGTTAGTTCTGATTTAAATAATAAAAAAGTTTTATTAATTAGTTATCTTGACTTTAAAGATAAGCTTAAAAACTTAAATTTAACGTTGCCAATAATTGATTCTAATCATGACTTTCAAGATATAAAAAGTTTACCTGTAACATTAGGTCGTATTTTAGCTATTATTGAGAGCTGTAAAGTAGATGATCGCCAAGAACAGTTAAATTTAATCCCAAAATTGGATTTAAAAAGTAATAGCGTCATAACTATTGTAAATAACAATAAAAATGCATTAGAGCAAAAAAAATGCTCTTTTGTTTTTCCTTCCGTAGTTAATAATTTTTCAGACTGTAAATTGTGCGCAGAAAATAAGTTTATTATAAGAAATATTACTACGCATAATGCTATGAATATTTATCTTTCTTATCAAGATAAAAGAAGAAGCATAATATTTTATAATGAAGCTGTAAATATTTTACAAAATACAGTATTTAAAGATGCAGATATAGCTGAAAATGATAAAAATTTTTTTTATAGTATGCTTGCAGAAAGTACATCAGGAGATCAATATATTGATATTAGTGATAAAGATGCTTTAGAGTACTGGCAAAATATTTGTTTAGCTATGAAAAATGTAAAGTTATCAACGCAGATATATTGGGCAGCAAAAGCAATGGTATCAAATCCTAATGCTCATGTTAAAGAAGAGATAATAAAGACACTTTATTCTGTCGATTGCCCTAATCTTGTCGTATTATGCAAAGTAGTTGAGCATCAAAAGTATTGGTTGTCTAAAATGGGGCTTGCAAATGCATCAGTATTACAAAACAAAATTACAGAATTTGTTGATAGCTTAAAAGCGCTTAAAGATAGAAAAATTAATTATACAGAAGGATATAAATTTTATTTAAATGAAAATTTAATTACAGACGATATTAATGATTCTGTGTTATTTAATTATTTTTCAGCTCAGGAAAAACTTGCCTATAATGGGAATAATGAAATTTTCTGTGCTTATTTTAGTACTTTTAATTTACTAAATGATGTTGATAATGTATTAGAGATAAATTTATGTTTAGATAATCCAATTAACTTAGGGCTTATGAAAACAGCGCTGAGCTTTTTTAAAGATGCAAAAAATAATAATAACTTAAACTATACAGACTTAGTAATAATATCTTCGTTTGCTCAAGGAGATATTATTAGCCTTTTAGAGTATTTAAAAATGAAGTATTCTCAAAACTTTGAAGAAAAGTATTTTGATAATAAAATTTATGAAATACAAAATAAACATATTATATCAGATAAGCATAAATTAGAAATTTCTAATATTGTTGATTTAACTGATAAGCAAAAAGAGATAATACTTAATATATTAAGCGAGTCAATATCTATTGATTTTAATAATTCTCGTGATTTATGTTTAAAATATTTATTAACTATAAAAAATAATATAACTTATTCAGAGTTTAGTGATTTTTTAAATAATTTAGACACTGTCCTTAAAGTTTATAAATCAAATAATAATGATCAGAATAATATAGAAGAAAATCTTTTATCTATTTTGCATGATTGTACAAAAATTAAAAAACTCTGCTTTTTTGATCAATTATTTTCTCATAATGAATTAGAGCAAGGCTATGCTAAAAAAGATTTATTAGATAAGTTTGCTTTTTATCTTACAGATGTGGCTGTTGTTTTAGATAATCAAAATATCTGTAATAATTTATCTAAATCAGAAATGCAAAATCTTTTAAGTACTGTTTTATTAAGAAGTGGTGTAAAAGATATAAAAGTTTTAGAAAATCTGGCTAAAAAAATAGACAAGCTAGCTTCATATAATAAGCAATCAATAGTCTTACTTAGATTATTTATCAGTAATATAAATCATCAGGATACAGAGTATTTAGATAATTTAAATTCAATTATAGATTTACTTGGTATAAATTTTGAGGTTTTACAACAAAGCCCAATGATTATTCATTCTCTTTTGTTTCATTTTAAAGATAACCCAGAAGAGCTATATAATATTTTATTGTTATTTGAGCAAGATAATAGTATTAGAATAGATATAAAAACTTTTACTCTTAATATACTTAGTTTTTTGATAGATAATAAGCAATATAATAATATTAATATTATTCAAGAGATAGAAAAGTTTTTATTAAATATAAAAACTTTTCAAGATATTGAGTTTATAAAAGAAATATATACAAAGCCACCTTACCCATCTTTAGAGCAAATCAATAATTGGTTTGATGATTCTATCCATGATAAATATAAAGACTTTGATTTAAAGCCATTTGGAGATAGAGAAAGCTCTAAGTTTGGATTTAATTTTAAAGACTATAAAATTCAAAAAGAAAAGTTTTTAAAAGAAGGCAAAGGCAGCGTTGTTAAAAATGTTTTTAATCATCAGGCAGATATTTATTTTAAAAAGCTCAATAAAATTCAACAAGACTTACAAAGTTATTCAACAAATGATTTGTTTACTAAAATTTTAGAAATAAAAAAAAGGAATAATCCACAAGAGCTGCTGCCTTATGTTATAGAAATGCTTGCAAGAACGACGCATCAAAAACATCCAACAGAAGATAATAAGATCATTAGTCAAGAATTAAATACTACTCAGATTATGGCTATATATGCAATTCTTGTCTCAAATGACAAAAAAATTGTGAGCGAAATTTTAACAGGTCAGGGAAAATCAAGAATTACAATGGTTCTTGCTGCATGCTTAGGATTGCAAGGAAAAACTGTAGATTTTATGACAAGTAATATGCAGTTAGCGCAAAGAGATTATCTTTCTTATAAAGCTTTTTTTAAATCATTAGGTATAGAAATTAGTCTAATTTTTTCTAATACTAAAAGTGATGATTATAAAATTGGAGGCATTAATTTTAGTGATCCCACACAAATAAGCCTTGCTAGAAATAAATCTATGGCATCAGGAAATATTGGTGCCTTTGGTATGAATAATAGAGAAAATCAAGCACAAATATTAGATGAATTTGATGTTTTAGCTTTTGACTTAAGCCATTTAAGATATAATTTTTCTGAATTTGCATATGAGCTTGAAGCATTTAATTGGATATATTCTGAATTAAATAGTTTTATTGCTGATAATTATGAATTAAGTAAAAAAGTTTTTAATTTGAAAGTTACAGATATATCTGAATTAAGAAAAGCATTTAGCATGTATGTAATTAGTAATACAGGGGATTTAAATAGGCTTGGTGAGTTTCAAAAATTATATAAAGAAAATTATGCTCAAATTGATATATGGTTAAATTCCAGTTGGATTGCAAGTCATTTAAAAAAAGATAGACATTTTTTAGTTGATGAAAAATCTGTGCCAGTTATGACAACTAAAGGCATTAGATATTCAAAGCAAATAAAAGTATTAGCAGAAAAAAGGGTTGCTCCGTTTTCTACATATGCTAAAGGTGTTCATCAGTGTTTATGTGCAATGATGAATAAAGAATATAAAGAAAAAAATCCTAATATAATTAAAGATCCATTTTGTATTCTACCAGAAAAGCGTATTACTTATACCTCTGGGCCAAGTGATTTATTAGATTTTAGTGATGAATTTTATGCTGTAACAGGTACAAAAGGCGATTTTAATGAGCTTTATGAGCTATATCATGAGCATAATATGGTAAGTCTTAGTGTCCCTTGCGCCCAAGAATTAAAAAGATGTGATCATCGAGTTATTTTATCAAAAGATAAAAGTAGTCAATATAAAGAATTATTAAAATATATTCTAAAAGCTCAAGCAAATAACAGACCAATATTAATTATTTGTGAAGATGATGAAAAATCAGCAGAACTTTATACTTTTTTAAAAGATCACAATATTTTAGAATTACAAAGAGTTCATGCAGGTTTTAGCTATGATCAAGAAAGTAAAGCTATTGACAGAGCAGGGAATAATAAATCTGTAACAGTATCAACTGCTATGATGGGAAGAGGGACTGATATTAATGCAGATGATTTATTAGTTGTAAAAATGTTTTTACCCAATTCAAGAGGAGCTAATCAAATTGATGGGAGATCAGGACGATTTGGTAAACTTGGAGATGCCGTTACTATATTAAATAAAGAAGAATATAATATTCCTATTAGTTATAATCATGAACAGCAATTAAGGCTTTTACAAATTAGTAAAAGTAAAGCAGTGCAAAAAGAAAGATTTATTACAGGCATTTATACAAAATTAAAGACTAAAATTGAGCAAGAATTTTTTTGTAATTTATTTCCTTATGTTCACTTAAGTCAGAAATTAGAGGTCTTGCAAAGATGGCAAGAACATAGTAAATATTTAGATGAGATTTGGCTTGATAAAAAAGATAATTTATTAGATTTAATTAATGATCATAATAAAGAAGAATTTATATCACAAGTTAACTTATTTATTGAAGAAAGGCTTCCAGATAATCTTCATGCTGATTTAATGTTGAAAAATATTAACGTTGATTGGATGTTTAATATAGACAATTTGTCATTAGATAACTCTCATAAAGAAGTAAAGCCTCAGTCATATTATGAGCCAGGTAATGCTGGTCAGGCAAATGTATATAGTCGTTTATTTTCTGAAACTATAGCAACTCTTACAGGGGAGCGTAAACTATTTGCTAATTTTAGAGCTTGGTTAGAAGATACAGGAGTCTTATTTGCTGATACAAGAGCTGTTTTAAATGGAGATAGAGCTATATTTGCAAATACAAGACAGTTTATATATGAAGTATATTTATCGTTTGTAC